>WBZN01000471.1_pt1 | contig 32142 bp, 32 predicted proteins | sample 5204281 | NCBI WGS metagenome assembly WBZN01 (sample SAMN12344347, study PRJNA552823) | activated sludge metagenome | biome: Activated sludge suspended growth; feature: Nitrification reactor; material: Wastewater; isolation source: activated sludge from nitrification reactor of wastewater... | reverse complement strand
AATTAGCTCTCATTTAAATGAAGATGTCTTCGTTCAGCTGTTGCCGGTTGTGCGAGGCTGTGTCCATCCTGTGAGGGCCTTTCTGAAGCGCTTCCTGCGCTTCAGATCTTAGGTACCGGGGAATAATTTGTTGGAGAGTGCCGAGGGGTTGTGGTGGTGTGGTTTTGAGACCAGTTTCCCTTTTTTCTATCAACACTTTAAGGGTCCATTTCTAAATGACTTTAATAAGATATATTCAGCTCAAGACGGTACTGACGGTCTTCCCGAGTAGAAAGGCGAAGCCCCCAATCCTTGGTGAAATTCCATTGCGTTTGCAAACGACCCTGCCAAATTTCGTTTTTAAGCGCTCCTAAATCGTAACGGTACCACGCCTCGGCTAAAAGTGTCGCGCGCGGGCTCCAGCGGTAGCGAGCCAGGAGGGCAGGCCCCGCCCCCGGAATCCATTTGTTGTCACGAAACTGCGGACTGGTGGCCAGGGCTTCTTTGAGCCAGGCGCTCCACAAGAACGAAGACCATTCGGCGGAAACGCCCACGCCGCCATCCAAAATAAGCGGCAAACAAGAAGCCTTCTGGCATTGAGTGGCATAGGACCGCTCGGAGGCAAATTTCAGGCGCCAAGACAGACCCCGATTGAAGTCATCCCAAGGAATGAGCGAAACAATATCGACCCACGTCAGGTCTTCGGCTTGAAAACGATGGTTGCCCTCTTGCTTCCAAGAAAAACGAAGGTTCAACATCTCGATCTCAGAATCAGGAGAATAGCCCACGGCAGGATCGAGCAAGTCATGCAAAGCAAAACGATGGGCGAGGCTTAAGCCTTTTTCACCGTGATCCGATTGCCACCCGAAGCTCCATCTCCCAGATCCGTGGGACTGATCAGGAGCTTGAGTCAGGGGCGTCGGAACCGCTAACACGGGGCTGATCAAGTTCACTTCACTTCGCTTCAATAAAATTTTCTTTTTCAAGGGGAAGTGGCCGGTCTCTTTTAAAACTTCTTCGGCATAGCGGAAATCGATGAAATCCATCGCCGCATCTAAAAGCTTCTGCGCCTCTTCGGGGGTCGCATTTTGCACGAGCTTCGCCCCATCTTCATCTTGGCTAAAAAGACGGAGACGTTTTTTTAGCTCGGCCGTTAGAGTCTCTAAACGGGCCGCAAAAATCGCCCGGCTCGAGGGCCGGTAATGGCGCTCTTTCGTCAGGCCCGGCGCGTTCGCGACGAGTTTAACTGTATCCCCCGGAATGACCGCATATTTACTTTGATCCACCAGATGCAAAGAGGGCCTCACCGCATCGAGGATGGCGAGGATCCGGTAGGCACAGTTTTCGGTGAAATAAAGATAATCAAACCCCGCCGCATTCAACTCATAGGCATGGGCGACGAGCAGCTCCACCTCGTCGGGCGTGAGGTTTAAATCGTATTCCCACAGATCACGATTTTCAAAATCACTGTACTCGCGCACCTTGAAATAATAAGGACTGGTTTCGAAACGCCCTTTGAAAAACCCGGCTATGCCCATGAACGAATACAGCACCCCATTCGTCGTCGTCGGCAGAGCTGCATAGCCCAAGCCAAAATCGATCAACTCAAAACGTTTCCCGTCCCGGGAATTATCGGCGCGGTTCAAACGCAAAAAAGAATGGCCAAAGGCCGAAGAGGGATTGTTGATGTAATAGGAAGAAAAAACGTAGGTCACCGATCGGGCATTCAGAATGCCCCGTAAATTTTCAAAACGAGGACAAGCGGCCTGTGGCCACGGAACCTGCGGAAGTTTACGCTTGAGGTAAAGAAAACGTCCCGGAAAAACGCAGATGGCTTTTTCATTTTGCGTTCCATCGGGCGAAGGCAAACTCCAATTCGAATCAAAGAAAGTCTTGAGCGTCGCCACCAGTTCTTCGCGCGGACTCCACGGATTTTTCCCCAGGAAAAAAAGCGGATTATCGGCCTGACTGCGCTTCCAAAAAAGAAAATCGCGGCGGTAGTTGAGAAGATTTTGCCACTGCAGATCCTGATCGAGATGAGCTGCGAGAGCCTGCGTGATCGCGGCCTCCGCACCTGGAGTGGACTCGACGGCGAAGCCTAAGGGCACCGCAAAAAATGGAATCAAAAAGCACAGTGTTTTAAAAAAAGAAAAAGGGAGTTTCACCTCCCTTTTCTTGCTTGTTATGTCTTTAAAAGCAAGGACATTTGCAGGACCTTGCTTTCAGGAATTAACCTTCGATCAAACAAACTTTTGAAGCCGTATCTAAAACTTTAGAGCCACTTTGGTCAGCTGAAGAGTAGATGTCTTTGTAATTGTTTTTCAAAGTCAGAGAAAGAACCGACTCATCGCATTTCATCATTTTTGAAAGAGTGCTCAAAGTTTCACCTTGGCCACGAACGATGTCGTTCTCAAGAGCAACGGCATTGTTGTCGATGAAGGCCTTTGTTTCCGCTTGGCTGAAAACAGAAGGACCGCAGTTCGAGGTTCCAGAACTCATCCCGAAGGTTTGTGAACCGGCTGTTCCATTCAGAGTCGCCGCAACGATTTGCAAAGGACCACTTTTGTCACCAAAAACCATCGCGCCCAAACCGCAACCCGCTGATCCGTAGTTGTTGTCGTTGCTGAGGTCCTTTGAAGAAACGCGAGCCTGTGCCACTGTGCCGACTAAAACCAAAGCAGCAACAACGTAATTCATTTTCATAAAATCTCCTTATTGAATGTCTGACATGAAGACGTCAGAATTTATGATCTTCAAATTCTTGATGAAGAGATGCAAAAAGGCAATAGGCGAATGCGCCTTCATGCTTTTTAAAGAGCCCAGCTTCGCGGAGCTGTTAAATGCCAAGGAAACTTAAGCATCCCATTTGATTTTTTTAAACATTTGCAGCGCATTGACTTTCGTCTGTCGCGCCAATTCCTCTTCAGAAATGCCTTTTAATTCAGCAACGACCTTGGCCGTATGCACAAGATAGGCGGCCGTATTTTTTTTGCCGCGCAGGGGAATGGGTGTCAGAAAAGGAGCATCGGTTTCAATGTGCAAACGATCTAAAGGAATATTTCTCACCGTCTGGCGCAGGTCATCCGCATTTTTAAATGTCACGACACCACTGATGGAAATATTGAATCCCACGGCGAGGGCCTCTTGGGCGAGCCACGAGGTTCCAGTGAAACAATGAATAATTCCTTTCACCGCAGGAAACTCGCGAAGGATAGCCACCGTATCTTCTTCGGCGTCGCGAGTATGAATTTCAACAGGCAATCCCGTGTTTTGCGCAATCTGCATCTGCGCGCGGAAGGCCGCTTTCTGCTCTTCGTGGGGAGACTGGTTATAGTGGTAATCAAGACCAATTTCACCGATCGCCACCACTTCCCGCTCGCTCGCGTGGGCCTCGATGAATCGCCCGATTTCAGGGGTGTAAATGGCCCCCTGGTGGGGATGCACACCTAAGGTGCAATAGACGTCAGGATAATACTGCCTCGCTGTCTGCAAAACAAATTCATGATCGGAGGGCTCGGTTCCGATGGTGATTAACTTTTCTACGCCGGCCGCCTTGGCTTTTTGAATCGTGACTTCAACGCCCTCTTCCATCATGTCCAGATGCGTATGCACATCAATCCACATAGGAAGCTCCTTCCGCTTTTTCACTCACCCACATTTTTTCCAACAAAAGCACTGCATCAAGGTGACCCAAAAGAGATCTCTCCGTGGCCAGGCATTTTTGCATCAGCGAAAGCAGCCGCTCAGGCCCCTGAGCCGCGAGAACTTTGATGAGGGCCGCTTGATCTAAGTTGGTGATGAGATCGGCCTTGCCATGAAGAACGAAGAGTGCATCGCGCATAAAAGAAACCCAATAGGTCAGATATTTTCCGGCCTGTCCACGCTCCTTCAGAAACCCCCGCCAATTTTCGTTGGTCAAGAAATCGGCGTCCTTTAAAAAGATTTGTAGCAGCTCGACGGCCTTGGCGCGAAGTTCTTGCTCGGTGGGCTCTTGCAGCAAACGTAATTTTTCAAAACTGCCGGCACTGGATTTAATCATCCATTTCGGCGCATCCTCGCGGCGAATCATGTCCGCTTCACTCAAGGGCCGAAAGGCCACGATGCGCGAACGCGAGCGCAAGGTCGACAGCAAAGAGGCCGGCGTCGGCGCGATCAAAAAGAAAAAAGTCCCGGCGGGAGGCTCTTCTAAAATTTTGAGCATAGAATTCGCCGCCTGCGGATTCAAAGTCTGTGCTTGATCGAGGATAATCACCCGATTCTCGCCGAGACTGCGCAGGTTCAATGTTTCAACGACCTCACGGGCCTGCTCGATTTTGATCTGCGCCCCCTGAGGGCTGACGAGACTCAAGGCCTCATGTTGCAGACGCGCGACACGCAGGCAAGAGCCGCATTGGCCGCAGGCGCGCCGATTCACATCACAGAGCAAAGCCTGCGCGAGGCCCAAGGCCGTTTGTCTTTTGCCGATGCCGCTGGGACCGACAAATAAAAAAGTTTGCCCGGGCCTTCCCTGAGCAAAGGATTCCAGAATTTTTTCGATGACTTCTTGGTGTCCCGCGACGACGTCTAATAATCTCACGATAAACTCGCCACGGGCTTCAGAATCTCTCGTTGCGCGAGTTCAACTAAAAGTTTTTGAAAAAGTTCCGTTGGCGTGAGCCTTGCGTCTAAAACCAACCACGCCGAACTCTGCTGCGATTGCTGCAAAAAAGACTGTCGGACTTTTTCATGAAAAGAATCCATTTCGGCTTCGATGCGATCCTCCGTACTGCCCGTCTGCACGTTGCGCAGCTGGCGCCGCCGCCGCGATTCTTCGACGGGAAGATCCAGCAAAACGGTCAAATCGGCCTCGAGGCCTCCGGTGGCAAAACGATTCAATTGGGTCACGTCCAACACTGAAATATCACGGCCGCCCCCTTGAAAGGCCACCGAGCTTGCAGAAAAACGATCGCAAAGAACCCATTTTTTTTCCTGCAATGCAGGACGAATGACCTCTTCGGTGTGCTGCGCACGGCTGGCCTCGTACAAAAGCAATTCTGTGCGTGGCAAAGGCGTGGGACCGGCCGGGCGTAAAATCATTTGGCGAATTTCATCCCCGAGGGGGGTCCCGCCGGGCTCACGAGTTTTCAGATAGCTCACTCCTTGACGTGAAAGTTCCTCCTCGAGAAAGGACATAAGGGAACTTTTGCCGGAGCCATCTAAACCTTCAAAGACGAGAAATGCCATGGAAACCTTATGCCCGTTTCGGCCCGAGCTGTCATCCTGAAGTTCAAAGCGTGCGAACCCACTTGCCAGCCGATTTATGAAATTTATAAAAATAAAGGGTCTCGCGCTTTCCCTTGATCTGACCCGGTTGCTGCTCGATCAGATTGATCGCATTTCCCATATTGAAATTACCCGCTTTTTGCGGTTCAAGAGTCGAAGCGATGGAGGCTAAAGTCTTGCGATTTTCAAGGGGAACGGCCTCTTGCCGCACACTCACGGTCGCGTGGTCGTCGTCGCTCTTTTTGATATCCACCACTTCCATTTTGGACGTCGCTCGCAGAAAGGAAAGGTAGTTGTCGCGTAAGCGACCCGGCATGGGCATATCGACAATTTCCTTCGCCAAAACCTGATTGTATTCGGCGTCGGCCGCCTTGAGGGCCTCATCTTTTAAATCCGCTTGGGTGCAACCCACAAAAAACAGCGTCAGCGAGAGTAAAAACAATTTCTTCATGCCTTGAGCCTAAGCGCAGTGATTTATAAAAACAATGGCAGAATGCGTTATACTTGGACTTTAGCTCGAGGAGCCACCATATTTAGGGGCTCTTTGGGAGAAGCTTAAGCATGATGACATTAGTCGCAATCGTTCACATTATCGTAGCCATCGTTTTGATCATTCTTGTTTTGATTCAAGATTCAAAAAGTGACGGAGCCTTGGGTATGGGAGGCGCATCGAACGCCAACTCGATTTTGGGAGCCACGGGGGCACAGACTTTAGCCGCCAAAATGACGGTCGCCGCGGCGATTATTTTTGCTTTGACTTGTTTAGGTCTCACTTTCTTCGGCGCAAAAGCGAATCGCAGCGTCGTTGATTCGTTACCAGCACCGACAGTTCCTCTCACTCCCGCAAACGCCGCCGGAGTTCCACCGGTCAGCGCCGGAGCGGAAGCTCCTCCGGTAACGAAGGACGTGCCTGCGGCTGTACCGGCTGAAACGACGGCTCCTGCTGCGAAGTAGGGCTGTGGTTTTGCGCTGAAAAAGCTCGATCACTCCCCCCGTTTCTAGGACGGCTGCACCTTCGTATCACCGGCAACGGCTGGACGAAGCGGCTTCTCATTTCCAGTCTCTTGGATTCCTCTCCAAAACATCTTGCTCCCCCGCCCTTCCTTTTTCCGTGACAGCGGGAACAGGCTTTTTGATACTGACACTATGAAAAGTTCTTGGCTGATTCCTTCGCTTGTTCTGCTCGGTCTGATTTTTTTAGGCCTTTCTCTTTTTATTTCGACACGGGCGGATAAATCGCTCTTCAATCAAAAGCCCCTGGCGAGGATCGAACAGGGCATGGGGCAGGTTTCTATTTTTCGTAAGAATATGACGACCAAAGAAAGACTGGTCCGCAAAAGCTTTCTCTATCCTCTGGAAACCGTCGAGACCGCGGCGGATGGTGACGCTGTGATGGAGTTTGACTCCGCTTATCGCATTCGCATTCTTGAAAATTCGCTGATCACCCTCGAGCAAGAAAAAGACCGCATCACTTTGATCATCAAACGGGGCGATCTGCAGGTCGAGAACTATGGCCAAGAGGGCACCGTCTACATTTCTCGTGATGGCACGCGCTGGACCGCGACCGATTACGAAATGGTCTTCAAAAAACAAACTCAAGATCAATCTTTGCCCGAGACCGCCGTCGCGGCCGAGTCTCCCACGCCGGCCAAGGCCTCGGCCACGGGCTTGAGTCCTGAGTACATTCAGGATCTGCTCAAATCCCAGCGCAATTCTTTTTTCAAGTGCTATACCCAGCTTCTGCAAAAAACACCGGGAATCACGGGGCAGGCCTCCCTGAGTTTTACGATTGAGCGCAATGGCAAAGTGGTTCAGCCTGAAATTTCTTCTTCCAATATATCTGATGCGAGATTCCGCAAATGCCTTGTCGAAGCGCTGATGCGGATCGAGTTCAAAGCCTACAGCGGAGAAATCATCTCCACCGTTTTTCCTCTGAAGTTCGAGTAATTTTAAGCGCTTTAGCGGTAATCGTGAATATAATCCGTGCGCTCCGGCACCCAGGGCTCGTGGATACCCTCCATCTCAAAAACTTTACCGTCGACCACGTGCTTTTCGCGGAGAGGCTCCATGGTCGGAGTAAAACTAGGATGCATCAGGCCTTTTTCGACTAAAAAAGTTTTCACGCGCTCGTAGGTCGCAGCGCCCATGACGCCACGGCGGATGATCTCATCAAAACTTTTCACCAGAACTTCGGGCGTGAAAGCATAGTTGTAAATCATGTCTTGAGCGACTTTGTACAAACCTTCTAAATTCAGACGTTGATCCTGCACCATATCGAGAGCCACTTGAAAGGAATTGTATGTCGCTAAGGTCCGCCGGCCAAACTTAAGATAGTATTCAGGATCCGTATCCGTCGCCAAATTGATATAAATTTTTTCAACGGGATCCATTTCAGGAATTTGCGTCTGCAAATGCAGAATCGTATCCACCTGCTCACCCGTCACCATGAATTTCTCGAGCACCGCGCGAATTTCGTTGGGGCCCAAGCGCCGCGCGCAGATGTCAGAGTACAGATTATAAATAATCGCGTCCGTTTCACTGTCATCGCCCCAAAAAATCTGTCGCACATTATCGCCCAGCCGCGTCCGCAACTGCATCAGGGCCTGGAGCTTGTAACCCACCTGCTTCGTCAGCCGCCAAAAACGTTTGGGCCGCAGATTTGCCAAATTATCTTTATAGAAACAACCAAAGGCGCGAATATTGTCGAGCGTGAATTTTTCCGAGATGCGCTCTTCCATTTGTGGGGGCGAGGCGGTGATAAAATAAATGGGGAAAAACTTTTGCCCCTTTTGTTCAAAGCGAAAATTGGAGAGGGCCTGAATCAAAGTGTTGGTGCCAGGAATATTTTTTTTGTTGAAGGCCCTCTCTAAAATCGTCGTGATCAAACCCGAAATAGAATCGATGGTCGTATCGAGATAGGTTTTATCGAGATCCCATATATAGACCTCTTCATTCGTTCGCTCTAGTTTTTCAGAGACGTACCGGAAAAAAACCACGTCTCCGTTCATTTCGCTACGATCTCGCCAATCGGCCACTGCAAACTCCTATTTCGCTGCCGCTGCAGGCGCCGTTTTTTCAAGGTAATCTAACAAAAGTCCGCGGTACTTCCCGCGTTCACGAAAATAAGTGTCGCCGTGCATTCCACCCGGCACAATCCAAAGTTGCTTCGGTTCTTTAGCCAGAGCAAACATCTTGCGCGAGTAGTCGACCTCCACCCCCCGGTCGGCATCGCCGTGGATAAAAAGCAAAGGCACAGGCGAAATCGAAGCCAAATCACGAGGGGCCTCGGCGTTACTGACGAAAAGCCAGCCCAAGGGACTGAAAAGCCAAGTGATCCAACTGCGCCGCAGAACGCCCCCCGCAATCCCTCGATAGGAAGGGAAACTGGCTTCGATGATCACATTGCGAAGGGGAATCTTGTCTTTCACGACTTCGACGGAACGCAAAGCGACGTTCCCGCCCAAACTATGACCATAAATAATCAATGGCCCTGCGTCCTTATGCTCATGAACCCACTGAATAGCAGCGACCCCCGCAGCCAAGGTGTTTTCCTGATGAGGTCGGCCACTGGAGCTGCCATAACCGGGATAATCAAAAATTAAATAATTATAACCGGCCTGCGGAAGCCAGTAGAGCATCAAAAAATGAGTGGTGATATTTTCTGCATTGCCGTGAAAAAAAACAACCGTGCCTTTGCTGTGAACTTGGCCCTTCGCATCGGGATCGCACTGAGCGGAAAACCACCACGCGTGAATGGAGTTATTCAGGGAGTCCTTAAAAAAGACATCTTCTTCTTGAAGATTCACCTTCGAGGGAGAATAGAAATTCACGGTGGAGGGATAGTAGAAAAAAGAACTGCAGCCACTCATTACAGAAGTAAAACTCAGCGCCAGAACGAGCCTCGACAAAATCTTGAACAAGGCGAGCCCCTGGTTTTTTTTGAAAAATTCTTTCCTCTTTGCCATCTCCGGCCTACAATACGTGCACGAAAGGTTTTGATCAAGAACTCAATCACGCCGGGTGAGCCGCGCTAGATGATCAAAGCAAAGAATCCCTAGAAAGGTTTTTATGGAAAATTGGACCCCCTCTGCTTCAACAGAAGCTTTCCCCCTGGCCACTTTTTGGAGCCGCTTCGCCGCTTTCTTTTTCGACAGTTTAATTATTCTCATTCCTGGCCTTCTTTTGAATTGGATTGTCCCGGGACTCGGAGGCTTGGTCGCCCTCGCGCTTTATAAGCCTTTTTTTGAATCCTCTCTTTTGCAAGCCACTCCTGGAAAAGCTCTGATGGGATTAAGAGTGATTACTTTGCAAGGAGAGCGCCTGACCTTTAAGCAAGCCTTTATCCGCTATCTATCAACCTTGCTTTCCTCTGCGCTGTTGATGATGGGCTATATCATGGCGGCCTTCACTCTGCGCCATCAAGCCCTGCACGATATGATCGCGGACACCTTGGTGATTCGCCACGCCCCTCCGGCGGTGAATTATTTAGAAACATGGATGGATGAAATCCAAAGTGTTTTTGGTTTTATCAATAGCGGCAATAGCAAAGAGCCCGCGCCAAGCCAACCCCTTGCCCAAAAATTGCAAGATCTTCAGGATTTGCTAGCCAAAGGCCTGATCACCGAAGAAGATTATAAACTGAAAAAAGATGAGCTGTTGAAAAACTTTTAGGAGAATCGATGAAATCTTTTATTTTACCCCTCACGGTGATAATCCTTCTGCCTTTTTCTTGGGCTCATGCCGTCGAAGTGACGCCCTCACCTGACCAAGACAAACAGGAAAAAGTTGAGAAATTGAGCTCGGGCGGGGCCCTTAAGGTCGAGCAAAAACCGGCCATGACGGCGCACGAGCTGGAGTCGGCCTCTGCGCCCGTCGCCACAGCGAATAAACCCGCTTCCGAAAATCTCTTCGGGGCCCATGCGGCCATCGGCTTTCCCCATATCGGAAGCTTGGGCTTCAACTACGTTCACCCCTCCCATTATTTCAGCGCTGAGCTTTCGGTCGGAGGCTTCAACGCGACAGTGAGTGATACTAAGGTCGATCTCAAAAGCAGTGACATTGGTTTGCGTTGGCATCCCTGGGCAGGAAGTTTTTATTTGGGAGTGCTGCTGGGCCGCCAAGTTCTTAAAGTGGATAAAAAACAAACCCTCACGGTCAGTGGGCAAAGCCAAGACGTGAATGCCCACGTGGAAGTGAAATCAAATTATGTCACTCCACATGTTGGCTGGATGTGGGGCGGTCAAGATCAGGGGTTTTTCACGAGTGTCGAATTGGGTTACCAATCTCCTTCGAAGGTCACCACTGATTTTACGACGGATGCCCAGCCTCAGTACACGGCGACCAGCGATTATCAAAATTTGCAGAAAGATGTGCGGGATCAAGGGGACAAATTCGGCAATACGGGTCTCCCCCATTTTGTACTATTCAAAATAGGCTGGTTATTTTAGGCTGAGTTTGATTTTATTTTTCAAACGGAGGATTTATGTCTTTTTCATTTTTGCCCATTTTTTCAATGATTTTTATTTTCGGCCAAGCGCACGCTCAAGCTCCGACTCAGGCCGCGCCTGGCGTGGCTCAAGCGGACCTGGAAAGCAAAAGTGGCTCGCAGGTCAAAGGACATCTTGATTTCAAAGACACCCCAGAAGGGCTTGAGATCCGTTATAAAATCAGCGGGCTTAAGAAAAATCAATCCCATGGCTTTCACATTCATGAGCACGGAGATTGTTCGGCCCCTGATGCCAAGTCAGCGGGGATGCATTATGTTCAGGTCGCACCTACGGGCGGAACGGCTTTGAATGCTCCACAAAAATTTGCGGGTGATTTGCCAATGTTGCAAACCAATGCCAAGGGCGAAGCCGAAGGGCGTGTGGTCATGAAGGATCTTACGGTCAATCGCGCCAATCCTGTCACAGGACATGCGGTGATCGTTCATGAAGGTCCCGACGATGTAACGAAGCCTTCGACGAAACGCATCGCTTGCGCCGTGATCAAATAATTTTTTTCGTCCGCTCGCTATTTAAAGACAATTCCCTGACACGCTTGCGGCGGCTTCGCGAGAACCGCCGTGATGTCTGCGAAATAATTAAACCAAACTCCCTTCGAGTTTTGGATCTGTGAAAGATGTCCCGAAACGCAGCCGCACTTCATTGAATAGACGCTCGAATAATCTCCCTTTGTCAGAGTCGCGTAATTCTTCGCTAAGATGGCGGTGTCGTATTTATTATCGATCACCGTAACGTTCTTACTCGCGTTCACCGAAATCCAGCCGCACATTTTCAACAAAGGAGTGGACTGAGGCCCATTCGGCTCAGGCACGGGCGTTTGCGGCAACGGCGCAGGAGGAGCGGGGGTGGAGGGGAGTTTTGGCGTCTGCGTCCCTGAAGGATAAACAATGCCCACCTGTTTGAAAGAGTCCACCACCACGGGACAAACCTTCGCCGGATCAAATTCGCTAGAAGCTAAACACTCCTCATTCATCTGTCGCAAATACTCTTGAAAGTTAGAACGGCTGTTCAAGCGCATGGTGACGGTTCTAAAAACAAGATTTCGAACGTCACTTGCTCCCAACTGATGAATCATGAGAGCCACCGCGCGATTGGGGATTCCGGAAAGAGAATGGACTCCGCAGGCATCATTATTTGCATTCGGCACGCAAGAAGAAGTGTAGTAGTTACCCGCCTCTTGGACGGAGGCGAAGGACTGGCTGAACGAAAGCTGAGGGGCAAAAAGATTACGAAGAGCCACGAGATCGAGAGAAAACTCTTCAATGGTGGATGCGGGGACTTTCTGGGTCTGCAGCACAAGGTCCACCAATTGCTTGCGCGGAGCCACCGCTGTTGGATTCATGGCGTCTTCACCGATGGTGAAAACAAAAGGCCGACCTTTGCGTTCGGCCGAAATGTAAGCGCCTTCGATGTCGGCGAAATGTTCATTCAGAGCGCCCGATTCCCCCTGATAAAGCAATCCCGAGCTGAATTCAACAATGGCGTGGGTGAACTCATGCCCTAAAACCGACACCGAATTTTTTTGATTCTGCAGAATAGTCCCACCCGCACCGATCATGATGCTATTCGTATAGGAATTCCAAGCGGCATTGTCGGCCGCCTGTTGTTCTACGAGATTGGTGTGAACATTCAATACCCCGTGCAAATCATGCCCGCTGTAATTTTCCCAGTTGTGATGCTTCTTAAAATAATTCACGATGCCCTGAAAGATTTCTGCCGTCGTCCGTCCATCCTCCGCCACAGAGGCGATGTTACTATCCTCTGAAGTGGCCTGGGCCTCGACAGGCCCTGTTTGCAAAGGATAGTTCGGACTGTCATAGATATTGATCGCGACACGCTGTTGCAGCTCACGCAGATCATGGGCGCGCAGTTGCTCATTGGACTGAGGAAAGTCGATATCAAATTCAATTGGAAGCCCCAGAAGACCGCTGATATGAAAGACCCATCCCTTTGGCCGCTGAGCCAAGCTCAAACGATTGCGGCGGGCCAAATTAATCATCATTTCGAGAGTGGATTTAAAGCCCATAGTTTTAAAAAGACTCACGAGCTGCGTTCGTTGCGAGGCCGTATCCATTTTCACAAAATCAGCTAGGTTGAAAGAGAGATGATTCGACTGTGCAAGAGCCGACAGATAATCGGAGAGAGCTTTGAAGTTCGCAGATGTCCGCATATGGGTCAGCAAAATGGCGAATTGATGATCGCTCAGTCCCGTCAGGTCAATTCCCGCATTCGTAAAATTAATCTTCAAAACAGGAGGTTCAACAAGCGTTGAATTAATGGACTTCACAAGACCTTGATTGAGATTGACGACGAGATCGGCCCCTTCAATGGGCGCATTGTAAGAAAACTTTTGTTGCGGATGGCGCACGACCAATTGCTGAAATCGAACGACCGAACGTTTCTCGTCTCCGATCACAGAAATAAATTTCAAATCCATCGCGGCGCCGCTGCCGGCCCCGAGCAAGGCCTTTTGCGAAATCAAAAAGGTTTTTAACTTTTCAATTTCGGCCGTGTCTTTTTTTGAGCGGATGGCGAAAGCCTGCGCAGGACCGGACATTGTTTTCAGGCTCTGCGAGGGAAGGTAAAGGGCCACATCGTTGCCTGATAGGCCCGTGGAGGTTTTGATTTCATCCCCTGATTCAGAGGCCAAATTGCGGGCCACGCGGGGTTGTGAAATTTGACTGACGCCGTTGATGATCGCGCGGGCCTCTAAAGTATTTGCGTAGTTACGGATATCGGGATCAGCAGAGGTGGCAATCGCATGCTCACTCACCGCTGAGGGTCCCGGCGAAGTGGCACAAGAAACGAGAATAAAAGCAATCGCGAAAAGAAGTCCTTGAGTGATCAACATGAGCTCTCCTAATGATCCCATTCTACGCAAAATTTCAATTCAGCGAAATTGATTTTGCAAGGGACCCGACTGGATATTGGTCCTACTTGGCGGGCTTAGATCTTGTCCCATTTGATGTTGTCTTGAGGAAATTCAATCCAACTCTCGTTGAGTGGGAAATTCTTCGGCCGCTCCTGGGTTTGGCCTTTGTAACTGAGGAAGCCGGTCAAGGCGCAGATAAAGGCCTCGAAAGCATGGTTATTGGAGATCATCAGCTTCACGTCTTGCTCGTAAACAAAAGCGATATTGTGCGTGCTCAGGCCGTTGAGAATCGCGCGACGGCTCTCATCCCCGCCAACGGCGTGTTTATGGAAACGGAGGTGGCTCTTCATCATGTTCAAAGAACGGCCAATCCGCCAAAGCGATAGTTTCGGGAACACCTCGATGACGGGAACGGTGAGGCGTCTTGCCACGAAGTGAGCCCGTGCAAGCAAGGGGGCGGTATTTGCACCCAGCGCATGCTGTAAAATAAAAGCTTCTTCGAGTTCCGTCGCCAAAAACATCTCAACTGAGCGCTGGGTGTAGGGAGTGAACAAACGTTTCACTTTCTTCTTTTTTTGCCTCTCACGAAAGTGATCCCACATCCACTGGATCTGCGGCTCACGACAGTTCTCATAGCCTGGGCAACGGAGCTGGCAGCGCATACAAAAAGGCGTTTGCAGGGGGACATCAAAGGCCACGCACTTTATATCGCCCTTGTACTGTTCGAGGATCTCGTGGATTTTCAAATCCGCCGAGATGTTGTCATCACTTTTTATTTTTTCAAAAATACGCGACAGAAAGACCTTGTGGTGCTTAGGATAATATTCCAGAACGGCGACGCAGGCTTTATCGGCTTTGCCTCCGCTGAGCGAGACCCCGACAAAACGGTGAACTTCTCCCGCCACCGAATCGGTGACGGAAAAGGATTTTTTGGACGTCGTCCTCAGACGCTCAGGGGAGCTAGAGGTTTTGCGTCCATCACTTGAAAGCCGGCCTTTTGACATGCCTCTGCGACTCCTTGTTGGCGAGAAGAGGGGCACCACACCAAAACGCAGCCGCCTCCACCCGCTCCACAAATTTTAACAGCCTCGGCTCCACTGTGCAAAGACACATCGTTTAATTTTTCAATCTCGGGACTCGAAAACTCAGGGGCGAGACGAACCCTCGCTTCAAATTCCTGACGGAAAAGGGCCCCGAGGGCCGACCAACGCTTTTCACGACAGACTTTTTCCGTCTCGCGCGCGATCTCCTTTAAATCTAACAAGGCCTTGACAGTGCGGGGATCACGAAGCACGGCATCTTTCATCACTTCGAAGTTGTTTAAGCCCGAATGATGGGCCTTGCCGGTGTAGACCAACATGAACTTTTCAGAAAATTCGGGATCCAGCTGCGGCAGAACTTCTTGGGTCACGCCGTTTTGATTGTATTTTAAAATGTTCATGCCACCGGAGGCGGCGGGATAGTAATCTTGGGTGCCGGTGGGCGTGTTCAAAATCTCCGCTTCGATGTTGTGGGCAATATGAACCATCTGGTGGATGTCATGGAATTTTTTTTGCGTGAACTGAGAAAAGGCCTTCATCAAACTGATCGTCAGACTCGAACTTCCGCCAAGACCTCCCCCGATGGGGCTTTGTGAAGAGGTCCTCAAGGAAAATCCTCTTTGGGGTTGCCAATATCTCAGCTGCGTTCGGAGCAGGATCATACGGGGATCTTGGTCGCTTAAAGCCTCTTGGAGGTTCGAGTACTCTTTATGGAGGTTCAGGTCCTTCGATTCCAGGATGATGCGGGCCCCGTCGTGGGGCGTGATTTCGGCAAGGGTGTAAACATCAATCGCGACGTTCACCGTCACGGCACCGTGAATAAAAAGATAAAGAGGCCAAAGATCTAAGGTCCCGCCGGCGAGATCCACCCGGGTCGGTGATTGAACCAAAATAGGCTTCACTTTATTTCTCCTTCTTTTCGACAGGGGATTTTTCTGCGGGCGTGCCCGGCGATTCGATATTTTGAGTCTTTAAATTCATCTCCGGATTTGCGACGCTTGTCTGCGAAGCGGCCGCAGGATTTGCGGGCAGGGCTTTTTTCTCAGACTCAAAGAGATCCTTCACTTGGATATTAAAAAGTTTATCGATCGGGCTCGATTCCAACTTCAACACAAAAACCGGATCACTGATTGCGGCGTACAGACCCTTATCCCGACCGCGTCCCAGGACCGCCTTCCACGATTTATTTTCCATTTGCAGCTCTAAAACCGCTAGGGGTTTATTCAGCGAATATTGAATCTTCTCGGCGGGTGAAGCCTTGCGCTCCAGCATAATATTAAGCGCCTGGGCCTCGCTGATCGCCTGGAGAAGTTCGCGAATGGAGTTTTGTTTTAACTTTTTCTGAGGTTGGTCGCTCAGGATCCACTGGCCCTGCTTGAGCTCGAGAAGAAGTTCTTTTTGATCGTCCTTCCAGCGCAGCTTATCGACGCGCGCAATCTTATGCCTAAAAAGATGGCGATCCCGGAATTCGAAGGGGATTTTGTTGGCGCGGGCCTGCCAAGTCCCCGAAACAAGGTAGATCTGATCTCGGCCGTCCACACGCAGATAAGTGTTCTGTTCAAAGGTCTTCTTCGTCGAAATTTCAAAGGAAACGCTTTTCCCGGCGGTGGTCTTAAAAGTGATCTGCGCAAGGGGCTTATCTAAACCATAAAGCGACCAATGAATAGGCAGGTCGGTCTTCACCGTATCTAAAATATTTTCGCTCGTGGCGGTCGAAAGGAAAGCATCAACCTCCTCGTTATCGGCCTGGTCCTTAAAAGGCTGCACGAGGCTCCAGCCATCCGTATCGCGCTTGAGTTCAATCAAGCGTTCGTTTTTTAAAATTTGGATGGTCTCGATTTGATCCTTATTCAAGGTCAGCAAACGGGCCTGTTCGGTTTTCTTAAGATTTTCCCCTTCAGCAGATCTGTAGTCATAAAAGGCGTAGGCGCCCAAAAGAAGAATGACCGCGACAAATGAAATAAAAAACTTTTGCCGGATCAAGCACTTCTCCTTTTAGCCCAAAGTCCAACGCTCATTCCCAGCATCAAGAGCGGCAGCGGAATGACAAATCCAAAGATAAAAAAAGTAAAAGTGATTTGGGTCAGATTCAATTCTGTTTTTTGCGGCTCCTTCGGGGAAATGCTGATCAAGCCTTCTTCTTTTGCCAAAAACGCGATGGAGTTCAGCAGCAGATCTCGATTGAGATTTTTAAAGAGCATTTGATTATCCAAAAAATGAGCATCTCCCACGACGACGACATTCATTTCGGGAGCCTTCGAATCCGCGTCACTCAGGCGTCCCTTGACCGTATTCGCAAGTGTAAAGGGCCCAGGAGCCCCCTCACCACGGATTTCGAGGGTCTTGTAACCGACCGCGCTGTTGCTGGTGCGAACCAGATCATCAATCGCCAAACTTTTGGGCGCCTCGGGGAGGCGTCGCAGCGACGACGGGTGAATGAAAAGAGTCACCTCATCTTTACCGAAACTCTTCGTGATTTCACTGTTCTGCGAAAAGACGGAACCCATGACCGGCCCCTGGTTGAGGCCACGTCCCAAGGGAGTTTCCACGAGATTCCAGATGTAGTTATTTTGCAATTCAAGACCCAGGCGCGCGAGAATTTTCTTGAAACTCTCGCCATGCTGACTTTCGAGGGCCAGCAAGACGCTTCCACCCTTTTTAAGATAATTTTCAAGGGCGATCAGTTCGAAATCAAGAAAATCCTGGCTCGGCCCGGCAATGATCAGCAGATCCGCATCCGCGGGAATTTGGCCCGAAGGCGCCAGAGTCTTGACCACGTAGCTATTGCTTTCCAAAAGCAATTTGAGGGCGTTGGCCCCGTCGGCCTCCTTCGCGTCGTCTAGATTTTTTTCACCATGACCGGAAGTCAAATAAATCGTCTTTTTGCTTTCGCGCGTGACTTTGACGAGGGCGCTTGAAAGCTCTTGCTCATCGATTTTGTCAATGCGATTGCGTCGATCGTGATAGACCAGGAAAACGACGCCGCTGCCTTTATCGACGCCAAAATCCGATGCTAAATCCGGGCGCTCGTTAACCTCGACAAATTCCAACTTCACCTTTTCACTTTGATCCTGGTACTTTTTGACCAGATCTCGGAATTGCTTGCGACTTTCGTCGTTGCCTTCGACCCCTTTTTTATAAAAAAATATAACTCTCAAGTCGCCGTCCAAAGATTTCAGAAGTTTGATGGACTGCTGCGACAGCGTATTCACCTGCGACAGAGAAAAATCAAAAGTTTTATATTTCCGTACGGCGATGAAGTTCACTACACCAAGGAAAACGAAAACGAGTAGAATCAAAACACCCATGTTCATTCCGTGTTTCGTCGTTTTCATCGTCAGAAAATCGGCAAAAAACCGTCGATCAAAATACAGGGCAAAAGCCAAGAAAATTCCGGCAAGTCCCAGGGCCACCCAGCAGTACGGAACCCAGGCACTGATCAGGTAGCGAACCAGCATCATCGAAATAAAACTGAGAATCGAGAATAAAAAAGAAATTTTCGTCAAGCGCTGCACGGCTACCTCCAACGGGTGGACTCAACCACCCGCTCCGCCAAGAAACAAAAAAGTCCGGAAATACTCAAAATAAAAATCAAGCCACTGGTGCGGATTGTGCCCTCGACCATGCCCGTGAGGTGGGTGCTCAAAGAAATATGTTCAAAAATTTTGCGACTGACTTCGTTGTCGGCGACCTCGGCCCCAATTCCCACAAACCAAATCGAGACGTTCAGTAAAACCGACATGACGTAAGCGATCAAACTCTGTTCCGTGAGGGCCGAGCAGAATAAATTCATGGCGGTGTAGACGGCGCCGACTAAAAAAATTCCCAGAAAGGCCGTGAGCAAGGGGGCCCAGTTCAGCTTCGCCAGAGTGGCGGTCGCTAGGGGGTAGAGAAAAGCTAAAAAGACGATGCCCGCCACCGCGCCCAGGGCGGCAAAATATTTTCCTAAGACAATCTCGAGGGAACTGACCGGGGACGTCAGCAGCAGATCGAAGGTGCGCAATTTTTTCTCTTCGGCAAAAAGTTTCATCGTGAGGGCCGGAACAATGAAAATTAAAAACAAATTCAAATAGGAAATCTGCCGGAGAAAAACGCTGTAATGAATATTCAGTTGTTGCAGGGGAACTCCCACCTGCGGAATATAATTGGCCAAAAGCTGAGCGAACAAATTCAACTGAATGGGATAGACCCAACTGAAAATCACGCAAACGAGAAAACCCATAAAATAAAACGTGGGACTCCAATAAAAACCCTTCAGCTCTTTTTTGAAAATGACTTTGAGGCCGTTCATACTTCTCCCTCTTGTCTTCCGTAGGTCAATTTTAAAAAGACATCTTCTAAATCAAGCGCGGTAGGACGCAGTTCCAAAAGGCCCACCCCGCTTTCGACCAGGCGTCGCGCCACCGCGGCCACCGACTCGTCACTGCCGCGCACGTCGACGCTCCAGTCTTTATTGGTGACTCCGCTCTGGACATGCAAAACACTGCTCAGGCCGCTGAGGATTTTTGTCATATCGGCGGCCTCCTCACGAATGCGGACATGCAATCGATTTTGCCCCTGTTCACGCCGTGACAAATGTTCGATGGTATCTTGCGCGACAATTTTTCCTTGATGAATGATGATAATTTTTTCGCAGGTCGCTTGGACCTCTGGTAAAATATGGGTGGACAAAATAATCGTATGTTGCCCCTTCAAAGAGAAAATCAAATCGCGGATCTCCGAAACTTGTTTGGGATCGAGACCCACGGTCGGCTCATCCAGAATGAGCACCTCCGGATCCGAGACGATAGCCTGGGCGATGCCCACGCGCTGGCGAAAACCCTTCGAGAGATTATGAATCAAACGTTTTTGCACTTCGCCCAAATTCGTTTTCTCGATGGCATTTTCAACCATTTTCTTTATTTTTTCGCGCGGAACACCTTTGAGGGCCGCGACGAAAGCTAAATAATCGTTCACGAACATATCATCATAGACCGGCGGGGTTTCCGGAAGGTAACCGATGCGTTTTTTCACTTCAATGGGATTTTCAAAAACATCAAAGCCCGCTACCGAAGCCGAGCCGCTACTCGGGGCCATATAACCGGTGATGATCTTCATCGTGGTGGATTTACCCGCCCCGTTAGGCCCCAAAAATCCAACCACGTCGCCTTTTGCAATTTCAAAATTAAGATCCGAAATGGCCCGACGGGGACCATAATCCTTATTCAGGCCACGAACCTCTATCATGTTGTTCGCCATGCAGACTCCTCTAGAATTCATTCAGGATAATGAAAAATTCTAGCCCCTCTCACCCATCAGTCAACACCTTTAGCGAGGGAGAACTGACTTTAGCGGAGCGTAATCTGGAAGCTTCTTTCCGAGTGGTACGTGACGCGACCAAGCTTATCGCCCTTGATCGGTTTCACAAAACGACTTTCAACGATGACCACGGCCAAGCGCTGGCCCAAGGAAATGGATTTTGCCGAAAGTGATTCCTTCGCTAACCATTCCGCGACTTGATTCAATTCGCTTTCAGAAATCACTTGCTCTTTCTGTCGATGAACGATGGCGTGGGCCCCGGGATAATCCTTCAGATGCATCCAATAGTCCCACGCCTTGGCCTTGCGCAAAAGAGTCAAATTATCGCCCGCCGATCGCCCGCAGTAAGCAATGGCCCCGCTCGAAAGGGAAAGCTTTCTTCCCCGTGCGCCCGTCGCGGTCATCAGATCCTCTTTTTTCTTCGCTTGAATTTTGGCCTGGAGCTTGACTTGAAATTGGGCCTTTTCAAGCTTCTCAATTTCGCCATGCAAAAGCCGCAAACGCTCCTGCGTCCCCTGACGCTTCTGCGCGTTTTGCTTGGCTTTGCGAAAAAGATTTTCGATGTTCCAGCTGACCGATTGAGTGAGATCCAGCCATGCACGCTCTTCCTGCGAAAGATCTGCAAAACCGAAGCTTTTTAAACGCTCGCCTAACTTTTGCCAATCAGCGCTCAGATCCAACGCCAATTGAGCCGAAATTTCACCAATGGCCTTGAGTTTTTTTTGAATGTCCTTTTGCCTCTGTTTTTCCCACTGCACCTGCGGATCCTGCGCGATGGACTGGGGCTTTCGCTGTTCCGCAAGCCATTCCGAACGGATCTGTTGCAAGCTTCGCTCTTCCACCTCTGGCACTTCAAGGGCCGGTTTCAGGGGACGGCGTTTTTCCCAACTGATCGATTTGCCGCCGGCCCGGACAACCACGTTCGCCTGCTTAGGAATCAGTTGCACCTCGATTTCGCATTGACGCTCGCCTTTTTGCAATTGCAGAACGAGAACCCTTCCCCATTCTTCCTGCACCGATACCGAGAGAAAAAATAAATTTTCGGCGTGGGAAGTGAGAAATAGTCCCAGGGGTTTGGGTGGAGAGGACTTTTGAAAAGGGCAAACTCCCGAAAACTGAATCATCAAAGGTGAGGGGGGATACAGATCGATGAGAACCCAGTGCATCTGTTCCCGGTAAAAGCCCAGGCAAAGCCCCCTGTCGTTCGTTAAAATCTCTTGCAGCGACGCCCCCTCCAAATGGGAGGAAAGATCTTGGGCAAAGGTCCTGAGTTCGTAAATGTTCAAAGCTTTCATCAGGTCTTTATTCTGTCACCCTTTAGGCCAATTTTTCAACTGGAACCTCCCGAGGGCTTATGTTTAGCGAAAGCTCTCCGATAGATAAATATGCATAAAGATGTCCTTTACAAGATATTCAGTCGTCAGTTGGCCGAATCCCACAACCTCCGCGAGAAATCACAGGATTTCATCCGCAAGGTTGTCCACCTTTACACTGTGCATCTGACGAAAAATGGCGTCATCCCGTTGCACATGCTCGATGAGGTTCTGGAAGAAATTGAACAAGAAGTGATCGAAATGTACCGTAAAAAAACCTACGGCTATTTGACTCTCGAAGAATACCGCCGTCATCAGTATCAACAAAAAGACGACAACTAAACTTTCCTTTCACAACCACTAGAGTGAAACGGGCACCGCATTCGGGGTGGAGAAAAGCAATCTGTAGTTTTGCTCGGGGACTGGAGTGGGGTCTCGAAAAAACAACAGTCCCTGCGCGGACTCACCTGTCTTTAGACTCGATGATTTCAACAAGTATTTCTGATATTCTAATTTCGTTGTTCTTTGCACGCTATTATAAATCTCCGGTGTCCCCGGAACTCCGAACCCCGAGAGATCCGCATTTCCTTTGTCAGCACTGAGAACCATGACGCCCATGATCGCCGCAAAGCCAACAATCACAACGCCTGTATTATAGACGTTGGCGACTAAGGCCTGAGGACTAAAGTGCTCAAATTCATGGGGAAGTTGCTCCTCACTTAAAGCGGCGAGGACAGTGGAATTTTCGCTCAGAGAAAAATCTGCGACGTCAAACCGCATGGCCACCGGCCCCTTGTTTTCGAGCTTCACATAGACAGGGATAAATCCCGCATCCAACATGTCTTCAAGAACCTCGCTTTTGACGTTCGAGCCCCGGTACTGAAAGTCCATGCGCTGAAAGGCCTCTCTGTAATCTCCTCGCTTCAGCCGCCTGAAAAACAGACTGAGAGGAAGCCGGGATGTTTTATAAACTAAATACTTTATTTCAACACCCGTATTATCAGCGGAAGACAAAGCCGAAGGCGAACTCAGCTCGAAGGTCTTCACTTCATTTGGGCTCACATGGATGCATCCCGCATTCAGGATGTGCGCGCTCACCAAAACAAAACAAATAAAAAAACGCATGCGAAACTCCTCCATGGGATCTCCTATTTAATTAAACAATCCTGACAAATGCATCTGCAAAATAACAACAAACACAAAGTCCGCTCCTTGCCTATTTGGGCGTCATAGATTAAAAAAGAGCCTCGAGGGGAAAATGAAACCAACTTGGCGGGTCGCAAAAATTCCGATTCTCAAAGATAATTTTGTTTTCGTCATTCATGACACCCGTCGGGCTTTTGTCATCGATCCCGGAATCGGCGCGCCGGTGGTGGCCTTTCTTCAAGAAAACCAGCTTCACTGCGAAAAAATACTGCTGACTCATCATCACGAGGACCATATCGGAGGAGTTGCCGAAATTTTGGCAGAGTTCCCCTGTGAGGTCTGGGCTCCTCTAGCGAATAAAAAACAGATTGCCTTCGCTACCCATTTCGTCACGGAACGCGAAGGGTTTATTTTTGATGGCCTCGAGGTCCATATCTGGGAGGTTCCGGGACACACCCTGGGCCACATCGCCTATTGGCTTCCGCTGCAGAAGTGGCTGTTTTCGGGCGATGTCATTTTTGCCTTGGGCTGCGGCCGTTTGTTTGAAGGAAGCTTTGAACAGATGTTCAACACTCTACAAAAAATCAAAGGCCTTCCCGACGAAGTTCTCGTTTTCTGCACTCACGATTACTACGCAACGAACCGCCGCTTCGCGGATCAAGAAGGTTTTTCTTTAGAAGAGTACGAATCCATTCATCCCTTACTTTTGGGACAAGAAAAACAGTTCAATCCTTTTCTCACTGCCAAGGACGTCGCGACCTTTCGCGAGCGCCGCGAAAAAAGAAATCACTTCTGAGTACGTGTTCGGCGCGGGAAAAGGCAGACGAATTCAGATCCCTTTTCAACTTCACTTTTGAGCTGAACCGTGCCGCCGTGACTTTGCATAATATGCTTCACGATGGCTAATCCTAGGCCCGTGCCACCTGCGTCCCGGGTACGCCCCTTATCGATGCGATAGAAGCGTTCAAAGAGGCGATTGTGATGTTCAGGGGGAATGCCCGGACCATTGTCAATGACGCGCAAAATGACTTCACCGCCGTCACCCGTTTCCCAGCGGATTTGAATATTGCCCCCCTGGGGAATGTACTTCACGGCATTCGAAACCAGATTGCGCAAAACCTGCTCGACCTTGCGGATATCGGCCAGGAACGCAGGCACTTCGCCGATGACGACGATGACCTGATTTTTCTCGCTCGCAATCACCCTAAGTTCACTGACCACCTGCTCAGAGATTTGCAGGGGGCTGACCATCTCCATTTTCAATTCCGAGTTCGCGTCGAGAGCACTGATACTGAGAAGGTCATTCACCAGATCAATCAGACGATCAACATTGCGTGAAATGATGTCGAGAAAAGTCCCCGCCTGCTCCATTTGCCCCGATTTGAAGTCCCCCTTGAGGGTTTCAATATAACCTTTGACCGAAGTCAATGGCGTGCGCAATTCGTGCGAGGCATTTCCTACAAACTCGATGCGGATCTGCTCGGCCTTTTTCAGCTCGGTGATGTCATGGAAAATTCCGATGGCCCCATAAATTTCCCGGGTTTTGGCTTTTCTTAAGGGCGTGATCGAGATCGCGAAAAACCGCACCAGGTGATCAATGCGCGTTGAAAGCTTGGTGGTTAATTTGCTGGTTCGGCCTTCATTCAGCGCAGCCTGAAAGGCCTCGTTCACTTCGGGAGCGCGAAAAATGGTCCGCATGGACATCGGCCCTTGGGCCTGCTGCAGATCCGTGGGATTAATGAACTGCGCCGCAAATTGAGAATTAAAATAAAGAATTTTTTCGTCTAGACTGACGCTGATCAGGCCCTCTTGGACGGAACTCATGAAGGCCTGGTTCTCCTCCCGTTCCCGTACCAATTGCTCTTTTTTCTTTTTCAATTTGCGCGAGATTCGATTGAGGGCCAATTCCAATTCGGTGTACTCGCCCATCTCCTCATCGAGAAAGTCTTCATTGTTGAAACCGATCTCTTTCGAGGTCTTTTTACTGGAAATACGCAGGGCCTTGATGATGACCTTATGCAAGGGCCGCACAAAACGGTAAGAGGTAAAAAGGGCCACCAGAAGACTGATACCCATAAAAACACTCAAGGTATGGCTGAAGAAAGGATCCTCGGCTCCGTGGCGAATGTGCGCGAAATACAAGACCGAACCAAAAAGAACATTGTAACAAACGTACTGAAAAATAAAAAAACGCAGAAAAATGCGCCAGGGGAATCTCTTGTAAAAACCCATCACTATTCCATTTTAACCCGGTACCCAACGCCCCGGATGGTTTCGATGTGGTCCCCCCATTCACCCAATTTTTTTCGCAGGCCGAAAATATGGGTGTCGATGGTGCGACCGACAACATTGATACCTTCGCCCTGGATATTTTCGATGAGATGATCGCGCGTCAGCACACGGCCGCGGTTCTGAATCATGGTTCCCAGAAGTTTAAATTCAGAGGGAGTCAGGTGAAGATTTTCTTCACCCACAAAAACTTCGTAGGTTTTAAAATTCATTTTGAGCAGACCGACCTGAACTTCGCCTTCAGCACCGGAGCTTCCCACTTCTGGCAATTGAGCTCGGCGCAAAAGGGCTTTCACACGGGCCATGAACACGCTGGGATCAAAGGGCTTGGTGAGGTAATCATCGGCGCCCCGCTCAAGGCCGTCCACGATATCTTGGGGTTCCGTCTTCGCGGTCACCATGAGAACACTCGCATGGGGCTGCTCATTTTTAACCGCGGAAATAATATCGACTCCACTGAGACCAGGCAGCATCCAATCCAAAACGAAAAGTTGGAATTTCTGCTTTTGCCATTCTTGTACGGCGGCTTCCGCAGAATGACATTCCTTGACTTTGAAGCCCTGCCGCAACAGATGCAGAGCCATTAGCTCCCGAATTTCACGTTCATCTTCGACGACCAAAACATGGATCGAATTGTCAGCCAAATTGTCCTCCGTGCCGAATGTCTTGACCGGTGAAGGCAAAGATCACGTCTTCGGCAATATTTGTCGCATGATCACCCAATCTCTCCAGATTGCGGGCAATCAAAATTAAATCCATTGAGGCTTCAACATCTTGTGAATGACTTTTCATATGGACGATCAATTCCTGAAAAACTTTATTCTTCAACTGATCGACCTCGTCGTCCATCAAGAGAACTTCGCGAGCCATATTGACGTCGCCACGGACGAATGAATCCAGGGATTGCTTTACCATGACTCCCGCGAGATCAGCCATTCTACCAATATCACTGGAGTGCGCGAGGGGCCGGCGGGCAAAATAATCTTTTCCGGTATGGGCGATGTTCACGCACTGGTCCCCCATGCGCTCGAGGTCCGTATTGATTTTGACCACGGAAAGGATAAGTCGAAGATCACGGGCGACGGGTCCTTGTTTTGCGAGCAATCCCAAACACGCTTCGTCGACGCGGATATGGGCTGAATTGATATTTTTTTCGATTTCGTGGACTTCATGGAATTGGCGAGAGTCTCGGGACACCAAGGCGGCGACCGCGCGGGCTAGAGCGTTTTCAACATGTCCACCCATGGTCAAAATCAATCTTTTCAACTCATCTAATTGAGTGTCAATAGCTCTTTCCAATGTTTCTCCCTACCCCTTCATATATTAAAAGTCCTGCGTCAAAGAAGGTCCGAATGGGCCCTAACAAAATCCTAACAAATTTATCTGCGAATTCCTACTCTGGATTTTGCACGAGTTAAAATGAAACCTGAGTCCCCAGACGCACAGCAGACTGATCTCGAACGCCCACTCCGTAACCTTGCGGAAACCAAGAGTAGTTATAGGCAAGCATCAACGCGATATCTTCCGAGTAGGCCCACTGGACACCACCCCAAGCCGTCGAAGTCGCTTTTTCGGGTTTCCCCGCGACCACCTGAAGATTTTCGAAACGACCCACGGCACTCCAGCGCAAACTGACATCCCAACGCACACTCAAAGCGCCGCCTTGGCCATGAATGTTTTGACCCAAATAATTGGTGAGGTCCACTCCCTGCGCCATTTTCAAAAGACTAAAGGCGTCCGCGGGATCGTGCGCGTCCAACCACTCCAAAGAAATCATCCAGCTGCCTTCACCGTCATAGATGATTTCGCCCTGAATACGCTCTTTTTTTGCCAGTGCCGGATCGTATTGATCGTAGGCGCCCAAAATATAACCAACATTGAAATAAAAGGGAGCGCCGGCCGCCCAAGAGAAAAAAAGCTGCCCCTCTTTGCGCGGCCCCACCTCATCGGACTCCATGCCCTCACCATTACTGAAAGAGACCGACCACTCGCCCCTTTTGTCCGCGAAAGAGGCCAAATAGACAAGGCCCAGGTCCGAGCGGGAAATATAAGCATTTTTTTCGGTGAGCGAAAGGCCGATGGGACCGAGAAACTCGAAGTCCCAACGGGTACGCTGGTTTTCTTGCCATGAATTAGGAATCAGGCCGTAACGCATGCTGCGCATTCCGGCAAAGGGGCTGGTCAAATCCAAGTAAGCTTCTTTGACCTGGACATCGAAGCGGTGACTGAGAGGATCTCGCTTCTCAGCACCTTCCAGAAGGACTTCAATGGCATTGTTATCTCGAAGGGGGACATCGACCCCCAACCACAGCCTTGGTAAACGAAAAGCAGTATTACCTTGTTCACTTGTGGGGAGCAGATTCAGCTCCGTACCTATATCCATTTCGCCGAAAGCGTTGATATCTGCCAGAGCTCCGGCCGAAGTGCCGTAGAGAATGAAAAAACAGAGGAAAAAGGAACGAAGTTTCATAGGTCATGGCTAGCATCGATTCTTTTGTTTGCCAAGCGGAGGTTTTGTTTTTATCCTCTCACGAAAGAGGACTTGCTCGTGCCAAGAATCATTTCGGCCATTGATATCGGCTCCAACGCGATTCGCATGATCGTGGCGGAGGTTATTGAACCGCAGGCGAGTTCCGCACTCGGCTCGCAAATCCGCATCCTCAAAAAATTGCGCGCCCCTGTCCGTCTGGGGAAAGACGCTTTCATGAACGGCGCTATCAGTGCTAAAACAATCGCGGACGCGAAAGAGGCCTTTCAAAAATTCTCGCAGATCAACAAAAAATACAAAGTCGAATACTGCCGTGCCGTCGCGACGAGTGCCGTGCGTGAATCCACCAACAAAGATCATTTCGTTAAAAACATCTACGACCACGCGAAAATCAAAATCGAGATCATCGACGGGATTGAGGAAGGGAAACTCATTCATCTGGCAGTGAAAAAAGAAATTGATCTCAACCAAAAGCACATCATGCTGGTGGATGTCGGCGGCGGCAGCGTCGAGATCACTTTTTCGAAGAATTCAAAAATCCTCGCTTCAAAAAGTTTCCCTATGGGGACCGTGCGCATCCTGGACATTCTCTCACGGCGCCATCTCAAAGAAGACCAGCTCAATGTGATCATGGGAGAGTTCATCGATCCCATTGCTAAGCACGTTCACCTGCAGACGGATCACACTCCCCTCGATTTCGCCGTAGGAACGGGGGGCAATTTAGAATGCATGGGAAGGCTCAAGGTTCAGTTGCTGAAAAAAACGCCGAATACTTTTTTGACCCTGAGAGAGCTCGGTGAACTGATCGCTCAATTGAAAATATATTCCATCAAAGAACGCATCGAAAAGCTGGAGCTCAAGGCCGACCGGGCCGACGTGATTCTTCCGGCCTGCATGCTGATCGAAACGATTCTTCGTCAGGCCGAAGTTGAAAAAATCCTGATTCCCGGCGTGGGCCTGCGCGACGGAATTTTATGGTCGACGATTAATCCAGGACAAGCTTAGGCGAAAGCAACCAGAGCAGTTGGGCCGCTCCAGCCTGGGCGTGCTCGAAGGATTCAAGCTCCAAGCAAAGCACTCCGCCCTTTTTCAAATCAATGAAGCCTTCGGTTTTTCCTGCCAAAAGATAGCTGGCAAAAGCACTCAATTGAGGATCATGCCCCACCACGATCAGGCGAGAGTGCTCGCGGCCGTGAACTTTAAGCCACTTCAAAAAAGCTCCGCAGGGACTCTGCGGCACCAACTCCGGCGCTTCGATGACCGGCGTTTCAAAATATATTTGCGAAAGAACTTCGGCGGTCTGTCGCGCACGGGTATAGGGACTCGAAACGATGAGTTCCACTTCGGGGATCCAATCGGCGAGCTTCATCCCCATTTTTTGCACGCGCTTACGGCCCTTGAAGGTCAAAGGCCGCAGATGATCGTCTTGATTGGTTTTCGCAAAATCTTCGCGGTCCTCGGCGATGCCGTGACGAAAAAGAATCAACTCCATCAGGAATCCGAGCTCGGCGAAGCTTCTTCGGCCAGCTTGTTGCGGGATTTCGTAAGTTGGATCAAGGCCTGGTGCAGGCCGGGCTCATTGGATTTGCGTTGGGTGTAACTTCCGTCTGAATTCATCTGCCAAACTTGCCTTTGATCGTTCAAAGACATCTGCAAAATCTCCCAGCATTTTTCCCGCAGGACCCGATCCAAGACAGGCACAATGGCCTCAACCCGCGCGTGCAGATTACGATACATCCAGTCGGCCGAACCGATGAAGAACTCCCCATCGATCGGATCCTCCGCGCCGTTGCGGAAATAAAATAAACGTGAATGCTCAAGAAAACGCCCGATAATGGAAATCACCCGCAGACGTTCACTCATGCCCGGGACGCCAGGACGAAGGCAACAGAAACCGCGCACGATCAGATCGATCTCCACGCCTTTTTGGGAAGCACTGTAGAGCGCCAAGGCAATGTCGTTTTCTTCCATATTATTGAACTTCGCGATGATCTGCGCAGGCTTTCCATTCTTCGCGTGCTCGCCTTCGCGTTCGATCATGCCTTTGAAGCGCGAAAACATATTGATCGGCGCGATGAGCAGTTTTTCGTAGTTGTTTTTCAGCGAGCGCCCCGTGAGAAAATGGAAGAACTCAACGACTTCATTGGTGATCTCTTCCCGCGCTGTCATCAGGCCCAAATCAGTGTAAAGCCGCGAAGTCGAAACATTGTAATTACCTGTCCCGATGTGGCTGTAGCAGCGCAGTCCATCCTGCTCTTGACGCACGATCAAAGTGGTTTTCGCGTGAGTCTTTAACCCCACGACTCCGTAAACCACGTGCACCCCCGCATTTTCAAGGGCCTGAGCCCAATAAATATTTCTTTCTTCGTCAAAACGGGCTTTCAACTCCACCAGGCAAACGACTTGTTTCCCCTCTTCGGCCGCGCGGATCAGTGATTTAATGAAGGGACTGTTATCGCCCGTGCGGTACAAAGTCATTTTGATCGCGAGAACCTTTGGATCATCCGCAGCAATGCGCACGAGAGCCTCGACCGTCGAGCGGAAGCTTTCGTAAGGATGATGCAAGAGTTGATCGGCCGTTTTGATGGTGTGAAAAATCTGTGAACCCGTCTCTTCCGAAAAAACCGAAGGGACGACCGGCACATAGGCCTCGTATTTAAGCGCAGGAATATTGAGATCGGCAATGACGTTGAGATCGGAATAATCGAGCTCTCCGGGAAGCTCATAGACATCCTCATCGGTCAGATCGAGCTCCTCCATCAAAAATTTCAACATCCAAGGGTCTAATTTGGGACCGTGTTCGAGCCGTACCACTTCCGCGAAGCGGCGCTGACGCAATTCCTCTTCGATCATTTCAAGCAAATCTTCTGAATCTTCTTCTTCACGATCTGAGTCCGCATTGCGGGTCAGGCGAAAAGGCATCACGTCAACGACATGCATGGAGGGAAATAAATCAGCTAGATTTTCTTGAATGGTTTCCAGTAGGCCGACAAAGCGATGGATTTGCCCATCGGTTTCGACATGCAGCCACTGTGGCAACACCTTCGGAATTTTCACCCGCGCAAAAAGTTTTTCTTCACTGCTCGGATGCCGCAGGGTCACCCCCAAAGACGTCGACAGATTCGAAATAAAAGGAAAGGGATGTCCCGGATCCACCGATAAAGGAGTCAAAACGGGAAATACATTTCGCATATAGTATTTCTTCACCTGCTCTTTTTCTTTGGCGTTGAGATCCTTCCACTTCACCAAAAAAATCTTATTTTCGACCAGCGCCGGCAAAACAGATTTTTTAAAAACCTGGGCCTGATCCTGCAACATCGGCAGAACCATGCGACGTACATTCGCGAGCTGCTGCACGGGGGTCTGCCCATCCGAAGATTTCGGCGCAACGCCATAGGCTACATGACGCTTGAGAACGCCCACCCTTTTCATGAAAAATTCATCCAGATTAGTGGTCGAGATACTGAGGAAGCGAACACGCTCGAGCAGAGGATTGCGCACGTCCTCAGCCTCGGTCAAAACGCGGCGATTAAAGTTCAGCCAACCGATTTCTCGATTGGTGAACTCCTTCTCGGAAGAGCGAGGATGTTCAAGGACTTTGTTCTTGCGAGGTGTTTTTTTCTTGGAGCTCTTTGTATTCACTGCCATATTTCACAATAAGACCAGGAGATTTGCAATGAAGATGACGGGAACGCCTAAAGAATGGGATCTGCTTGAATCCATCCGCAAGAAAGTTCAGCGCCCCAGCTTCGACACACTCCTTCCCCTGGGCGACGATGCTTTTGCGGTCGCCTCTCCACGGGAACCACTTGTTATGTCACAAGATATGATGATTGAAGAGGTTCACTTTCGCCTAGAGTCATCAAGTGCTGCGGACCTTGGACACAAAGCCCTGGCCGTCAATCTCAGTGACTTTGCTGCCATGGGAGCTCAGCCGCGGTGGGCACAGGTGTCTCTGGGCCTTCCTGAAAAACTGAATAAAACTTGGCTTGACGAATTCTATCAATCTATGACTTCACTTGCAGATCGTTTTGACGTTCAAATTGTGGGAGGAGACCTCACCGCCTCACCGCGCGCTCTTGTCATCGATGTCAGTCTTGTCGGATCGGCAGCACTTCCTATTTCTCGTCACGGAGCCCGCGCGGGAGATTTTTTACTCTGCTCAGGTCCCTTGGGAGTCTCCGCGCAGGGCCTGAAGGCGCTCGCCTCATCACAGAAAGAACTTTTCCCACAGAGCGTGCGCCGACACCTGCAGCCAGAACCTCGTTTGGATCTTCTGCCTCAGCTGCAAAAATGGGCGGAGCAAATACACGCCCTGATTGATCTCAGTGATGGCCTGATCAGCGAGTGTTTGCATCTCACAAGAAAGCTCGAACTTGGGCTCGATCTGTGGCGCGAAAAAATTCCTCTCGCACCGGAGCAGCCCGATTTTGAAAATGCCCTCTGGGGCGGAGAAGATTACGAGTTGTTGATGGCCATCCCGCCCGAATTGATCAATGAATTTCCTGGCTGGCCCTGCCTAGGGCAATTCAACGAGAAAGCGCAAATCGCCTTAGTGAATGCGGGTGGCGAAGAAGAATTGATTTCAGAATTTCACGGCTGGAAACATTTCGGAAATGGACCCTTAAAGTGTTGATAGAAAAAAGGAAAATTGGTCTCAAAAATAAAACCACAACCCCAAAAACCCTCGGCATTCTCCAACAAATTATTCCCCGGCACCTAGATCTGAAGCGCAGGAAGCGCTTCAGAAAGGCCCTCACAGGATGGACACAGCCTCGCACAACCGGCAACAGCTGAACGAAGACATCTTTACTAAAATGAGAACTAATTCTTAAGATTTAAAAGTAAAAATCAATACGACAGAACATCACCGCGCCGGATGATCAATCAAAAATAAATTATGATAAAGCGCATAGATCATAATATGACACCGAAGCCGCTCTGCCTTCTT
>WBZN01000470.1_pt1 | contig 32172 bp, 26 predicted proteins | sample 5204281 | NCBI WGS metagenome assembly WBZN01 (sample SAMN12344347, study PRJNA552823) | activated sludge metagenome | biome: Activated sludge suspended growth; feature: Nitrification reactor; material: Wastewater; isolation source: activated sludge from nitrification reactor of wastewater... | reverse complement strand
GCAAACGGCTGGCGAAATCGGACGGAAGTCGGCCACCCAAGACAGATCACTGAGGCCCTGCGTCGCGGGGCTCCGAGGGGTGGCCGGATTCACTCGGAATCGATGGCCGGATTCAGCGGAATATGCAATCAGCGCATGTTGTCACCGGCGACAACGTTGGGGGTCGAAGCCATACTCCATCCAGGACGACAGTGCGATACTGCGTGGGATAATAGCCAAAGAAATCGGATTGCGTGAGCGTTGGAGGGCAAAGTCGAGTCGGTCCTTGCCGTGGCTGAGCAGATGTTGGGGTTTGATAGCCGAAGCAAGTATGAATTGAAAACAGCAAGCGGCCGGTGCGGAAACCGCAGCCGACCGCTTGCGAGCACAGGCATACAGGTTGGGGATTAGGTCCCCATTTCCCACGAAGCCAGGTACTTCACCTGTTCTTTGGTGAGTTTGTCGATCGAGACACCCATGCCGGCGAGTTTGAGGCGGGAGATTTCTTTGTCGATATCCGCCGGCACCGGGTACACCTTCTTCTCCAGCTTCTTGTAGTTTTTCACGATAAACTCCGCACCGAGCGCCTGGTTGGCGAAGCTCATGTCCATGACGCTGGAGGGGTGACCTTCAGCGGTCGCCAAATTCACGAGGCGTCCTTCTCCAAGGAGGCTGACGCGACGGCCGTTCTTCAAGGTGTATTGATCCACCCCGGAGCGCACCGCGAGTTTCTTCTTGCTCAGTTTCTCGAGAGCGGGGATGTCCAATTCAACGTTGAAGTGTCCGGAGTTGCACACGATCGCTCCGTCTTTCATCGCGGCGAAATGTTCCCCGCGAATGACTTTGAGATTGCCTGTGACGGTCACAAAGAAATCTCCAAGCGGCGCAGCTTCATCCATGGGCATGACGCGGAATCCGTCCATGACCGCTTCCAGTCCCTTGAGTGGGTCGATTTCGGTCACGATCACATTGGCGCCCATGCCCCGCGCGCGCGTGGCGATGCCGCGTCCGCACCAACCGTAGCCTGCCACAACCAGCGTCGAACCGCAGACCAACCGATTGGTGGCGCGAACGATGCCGTCCATGGTGCTCTGGCCTGTTCCGTACCGATTATCGAACATGTGTTTCGTGTCTGCGTCGTTCACGGAAATAACAGGAAACTTCAACACTTTCTTCTCGGCCATGCTGCGAAGCCGGATCACGCCGGTGGTGGTTTCTTCGGTTCCACCGATCACATGACGGAGCAGGTCTTTTCGTTTCGAGTGCAGATGGGAGACCACATCGGCGCCGTCGTCCATGGAGAGGTGGGGCTTGTGGGCGATGGCCGATTCAATGTGCCGATAATAAGTCTTGTTATCCTCACCCTTGACGGCGAAAGTCGGGATGCCCTCGTGTTGTACCAGGGCGGCTGCGACGTCATCTTGCGTGCTAAGGGGGTTAGAGGCGCAGAGGCGAACGTCAGCCCCTCCCGCCTTGAGGGTCTTCATGAGATTGGCGGTTTCGGTCGTCACGTGGAGGCACGCCGTCGCACGAATACCTCTGAACGGTTGCTCCTTCTCAAAGCGCTTTCGAATCAATCGCAACACTGGCATTGTGGCTTCGGCCCATTCGATCTTCAATTTGCCCTGATCCGCTAGGCCCATATCTTTCACGTCGTAATCCACTGGTTCCTCCTCCTGTGTCGTGAGTGATGAGTGATCTTCGATTGCAGAAAAAAGGGGGCGGGCTTACAACCCGCCCCCTCGGCTGGTGTTACGCGTGACGGGACCTTAGAGGCCAGCATCCTTACGCAAAGCTTTGGCCTTATCGGTCTTTTCCCACGTAAACTCCGGTTCGTTACGACCAAAGTGTCCGTAGGCGGCCGTCTTCCTAAAAATAGGACGACGCAGTTTCAGATGATCGATGATTCCGCGGGGGGTCAGGGGGAAATGTTTCCGGACCAACTTGTCCAGGCTTTCAGGGGCCACCTTCTCCGTATCTTTGGTGTCGACCAACACGGAAACCGGATCGGCCACGCCGATGGCATAGGCCAGCTGCACTTCGCATTTCGAGGCCAATCCTGCGGCAACAATGTTCTTCGCAATGTAGCGCGCCATGTACGAGGCCGAGCGGTCGACTTTGGAGGGATCCTTACCTGAAAACGCGCCTCCGCCGTGGCTGCCGTGTCCGCCGTAGGTGTCGACAATAATCTTGCGTCCGGTCAAACCCGTGTCGCCCATGGGGCCGCCGACGACGAATCGACCAGTCGGGTTGATATGATGCTTCACGCTGGTTGCATCGTACAGTCCTTTTGGCATGGATGGCTTGATGACGTGTTCCATCAGATCTCGCTCGATCTGTTTATTGGTCACATCCGGGCTGTGTTGGGTGGAGACGACAATGGTATCGATGCGGAAAGGCTTACCATCCTTATATTCGACAGTGACTTGGGATTTGCCGTCGGGGCGAACCCACTTCAAGATTTTTTTCTTCCGTACTTCAGCCAGACGTTTGGTCAAGCGATGGGCCAGGACGATCGGCATGGGCATGAGTTCGGTCGTTTCGTTGGTGGCATAACCGAACATGAGCCCTTGGTCACCGGCGCCGCCGGAATCCACGCCCATCGCGATATCGCCGGATTGCTGATGGATGGAGGTGAGGACCGAGCACGTATTGGCGTCGAATCCCCAGGAGGCATCTGTGTAGCCGACATCCTTGATGACGTCGCGAATGATATCGGGAATTTCCACGTAAGCTTTCGTAGAGATCTCGCCGGCGACGAAGGCGATACCGGTCGTGAGGATAGTTTCACATGCAACTCGCGATGTCTTGTCTTGCGCGATGATGGCGTCTAGAATTCCATCAGAAATTTGATCCGCGATTTTGTCCGGGTGTCCTTCAGTGACCGACTCAGACGTAAACAGGTAGTTATGTCTCATTGTTCCCCCTGGAAGTGAAGTGAATCGAGGATGCGGCGGTTAGAGTTCGGCGACACAACGACCGAGCGTGGAAGATGCTGCCCGTGCACTGGTAAGACAACCCCGCAAAAACGCTACGGCAATAGTAGCCGAGCGAGTGGTTTTTGTCTACCGTTGTGACGGAATTCCTGGCAACTTTTGTGAGACCCGTGTCTTGCTTGACAGCCCTTTGAGACGACTTGTAAGATAGCTTACTTTTCGCGTATTTGGAACAGTTTTCATCATAAACGCTCTGCCCCGGCACTTCCAACCTCGTGGTATCGGCCTGCGTTGATGCAGGATCCCACACGCAGCTCGTCATTCGTTATGATGATGGGATCTGTATGACGGCCAGGTCGAAGCAGCGAGGTGTGTTGATTCATGAACGATAAACCCGACGCAGCATCAGAGATGAGTGCCTCCGGTCCTTCTACGTCCGGCCTCGGGTGGGAAGAGTTTTCGCGCGAAGTCGTGGACTTTTTCGCGTCCATCAAGCTGGCGATGTTCCTGTTTATCGTGCTGGCCATGACCGCGACCATCGGCACGGTGATCCAGCAAGGCGAGCGACCCGAAACGTATGTCCAGGAATATGGGGAAGAAGCCTATCGCTGGTTTGTTCGCCTGGGCTTTACGGACGTGTATCACACCTGGTGGTTCACCGGCCTCCTAGGTCTGCTCTGCGTCAACTCGCTGACCTGTTTCCACAAACGTTTTCCCAGCGTCTGGCGCTCCATGCGTCAGGATAAGGTCAGTGTTTCGCTGGCATTCATTCAGGGCATGAAGCAGCAGACCACCCTGTCGCTCAATCAACCGAAAGAAACGGTGGCCGAGTCACTGGTCAGGCTGTTTGCGGAAAAAGGCTACAAGGTGCTGGCCAAAAGTGATCCAGGCGAGGTCACGGTCTATGCGACCAAAGGAATTATGGGCCGGGTCGGTGCCCACGTCGCCCACCTCAGTGCGACCGTGATCGTATTAGGAGGCCTGCTCGGCAGCTATTACGGATTTTCCGAATTCGGCGTGTGTCTGGAGGGCCAGACCTACCATATCCCCAGAGGCAACTTTGACCTGCGCGTCGACAAATTCTGGATCGATTACCATGAAAATGGTTCCGTCAAATCCTACAACAGCACATTGACGGTCATCGATCAAGGCGCGCCGACCATGACGAAGACAATCACGGTCAATGACCCCTTGGTTTACAAAGGCATCTGGTTTTACCAATCCAGTTATGGAGATGCCTGGGACCAAATCGAGGCGGCGCGGATCAATATCAAGGACAAGGCGTCGGACAAGGTTCTGGCGACGGTGGATTTGGAGTGGAACAAGGAGAAGGCAGTCGAGGGTCTTCCGTTGAAAATGAAGATGACGGACTTCGTGGCCGACTTTGCGTTCAACTCCACCGAAAAGAAAGTGTTTTCCAAGACTGCCGAACATGCCAATCCCGCCATTCGTCTGGCGGTCGATGAGCGCAGCACCGTGCAATCCACTCCCTGGGTGTTTTATCATTACCCCGATCTATTTGAGATCAAGGATTCCGCCTATCAGTTTGAATTCATCGGGTATCAGCCGAAGAAGTTCACCGGTCTGCAGATTGCCAGAAATCCGGGCATCATGATGGTGTGGATCGGGTGTACGATGTTGGTGGTAGGAATGACATTGTCATCACTCATCTATCACCGCCGGCTGTGGGCAAAGATCCTGCCCGGGGAATCGGGCGTGACCCTTCATCTCGGCGGAACCACGCACAAAAGTCAGATCGACTTCCAAAAAGAGTTCAAGAAATTGACGGAGAAGATTCAAGCCAAGACTTCTGCTTAAAGACTGTTTCAGCGCCGTCGCGGAATGCTTCGATTCAAGACGACGCTGTCTCTCTACGATAGACGGAGGCCCGTATGATGCGATCACTGTTCCTGTTCGATATGACCTTCTGGCTCTACCTGGCAGCGCTGGGCCTCTATGTCGCATATCTGTTCGCAAAGCGTCCGGCCATGCAGATGGCTCCCGCGGGGCATCCCATCGAAAACCTCGAAGACCGCGACGGTGCCTGGGCGACTCAATTGGGCCAGGTGGCCACCCTGGTGACGGTGTTCGGGTGGGTGCTGAATACCATGGCCTTGATGACCCGTGCGTTCGAGCGGATGGAGCACTCCGGGACCTTTGCTCCCTGGTCCAATCAATTTGAAGCCATGGCCTATGTGTCGTGGGCGATCATTCTCGGCTATGTGTTGTTAGAGTTTCGTTATCGGATCAAGGCGGTCGGAGCGTTTGTGGTGGGGATCGGGTTTATTGCAATGGGCGCAGCCTCTCTTCTGCCCTATCGCTACCAAACGGCAGAGCCGCTGGTGCCCGCCCTCAATAGTTATTGGATCTACATCCATGTGTCCGTCACCCTCACGAGTTATGCGGCATTCGCCATGGCCGGCGGATTGGGCCTGATGTATCTCTTCAAGGAAAGGGCGGTCAATCGGGGCAGTCAGTCCCGTTTCTATGCGGCCTTCCCGGACCTCGAAACGATCGATGAACTCGGGTACAAGGCCATTATGTTGGGATTCCCGCTCCTGGCCTTTGGCATTATTCTCGGAGCCATGTGGGCGAACTACGCCTGGGGCGGCTACTGGAGTTGGGATCCAAAAGAAACCTGGTCGTTGATCGTATGGCTCATTTACGGAGCCTATATCCATGCCAGGATGACGCGAGGCTGGGAAGGGCACAAGGCGGCCATTTACGCGATCTTCGGCTTTTTGATGGTGGTCTTTTGCTTCTGGGGAGTGAACTTTCTGCTCTCTGGTTTGCATGCGTACGCATAGGCCATGAGTGATACGGTGAATCAGAGTTCAGCCGGCCCTCCAGCGCGAACGGGGCCTTCTCGGACGGTCGTGGTGCTTGCGGCCGCGGCTATTTTGGGCGTGATGTTTCTCGTCGTATGGCTGCAAAGCTCAAAGTATGAGCCGCTGGTTGTCGGCAAGGAGGCGCCGGACTTTCAACTGCCCGACTTAAACGACAAGCAGCTGAGGCTATCTGACTACAGGGGGAAAGTGGTCTTTTTGAATTTTTGGGCCACCTGGTGCAAACCCTGCCGGGAAGAAATGCCTTCCATGGAAGTGCTGTATAAAAACTTTGAAAAGGACGGACTCGTGATTCTGGCGGTCAGCATCGACCGGGTCACGACAAAGAAGGAAATTCCGCCCTTTGTCAAAGGCCTGAATCTTACCTTTCCCGTCCTGGTCGACTCCTGGGGGCAAACGGATAAACGCTACAAATTGATGGGAGTTCCTGAAACCTATATTATCGATCAGCAAGGTGTGCTGCGTGAAAAGGTGATTGGTCCTCGGGATTGGACGCGATTGGATAATCTCAAAGTCCTCACGCAATTGCTCAAGCCTGCTGAAAAGGCGGCAAGTGCAGCCACTTCTGAAGCAGTCCCAGCGTTGTAGGCGTATGACGAACCGTTGGACGGTGCTCTCCATTATTGGTGGCGGATTGATGATAGCTGGAGTCATGGCTGCCGAGGCTCCCTGGGCCTCGCCCCTATCGAGCTTAGTCCCAGTGCCCGTGGCGAACCGCGCACCGCAGGTTGATGAAGAAGCCCCCAACTTTCTGCTGAAGGATTCCGAGGGATTCAATGTCACCTTGGACCAGTTTCGCGGGAAGGTCGTGCTGCTGAATTTTTGGGCCACGTGGTGCGGCCCCTGTAAAATTGAGATGCCGGCGATGGAACGGCTCTACCGATCGTTTAGCCGGAAGGAGTTCGAGATTCTGGCGGTGTCAACCGATGCTCAGGGCACGGTCGTCACTCGCCCCTTTCAACAGGAAGTTGGCTTCACATTCCCCGTGCTGCACGACGCCGATTTCAGAATCGGGCTTCAGTACGGCGCTCGCCAGCTGCCGATGACATTTTTGATCGATCGCAAGGGCATCATTCGAAATCGGATTCCCGGCGCTCGTGACTGGAGCGCGCCGGCAGGGAAACGGTTGGTCGAAGCGCTGTTGCAAGGGTCTTAGTATGACCGACTCAGTGCAATCGATTTCATTGGTGGCCGCTTTTTCGGCCGGCCTCCTGTCGTTTGTCTCTCCCTGCGTCCTGCCGCTGGTACCGTCCTACATCTCTTACATCACGGGTCTTTCGATCGAGCAGCTCACCGACGTTTCAGAGCGAAGCCGCTTTCGCAAGGCGATCATACTGAACTCCCTGTTGTTCATCGCGGGCTTCTCAACCGTATTCGTGGCGTTCGGCGCTTCGGCGAGCCTGTTGGGTCAGGCATTGATTACCTATCAAGAACACTTGCGACGGTTCGGGGGAATTGTCGTCATTGTGTTCGGACTGTATCTCCTGGGGATTCTGAATCTGAATTTCCTGAAAATGGAACACCGGTACCAATTCCGGAATCGTCCTGCCGGATTTCTCGGTTCCTTTTTGATCGGGATTGCATTTGCAGCTGGTTGGACGCCTTGCGTCGGCCCTGTGCTCGGGACAATCCTGCTGTATGCGAGCACGACCGAATCGATGTTCAGTGGAGTCGTGTTACTTACGTTCTATTCGCTGGGATTAGCTCTGCCGTTGTTCCTCACGGCGCTGGGGGTGGATCGATTTCTGAGTTACTTCAAGGAAGTGCGCTCCTATCTATGGGGTGTTTCCACCGTCAGCGGAGTGTTGCTCATTGTTGTGGGCGTGATGATCTATGGAAATTCGTTGACCATGATTACGAGCTTTCTCGAGCGATATGGGATCGGCTGGTACCTTGGTCAATAATCAGACCCCATAAGTTCTTTCCCCTTCGGCTCTTCCTGACCTCTCCCACCCAGCAACAACTTTTCACGATGTCACCTGAGACTTGCTCAGCATGCCCTTTCACAATGACGTGTAACCATGGCTGATGGATTCGGACTCGCAACGTACGATGTGATCATTGTCGGGATGGGGCCGGCTGGGGCAACGGCTGCTGCGGCTCTCAGTCGCGGCGGCTTGACGGTGCTCGGTTTGGATAAGGACGCCCATCCCCGGTACAAAGTGTGTGGCGGCGGGTTGTCGGCACGTATCGATCACGTGCTGGAACCCGGTTTTCATTCCGTGGTGGAGCAGTCTGTGAATGGAGTGCAGTTTGTCTATCGGGGCCAGGACCCTCTGCTCATCGAATCAGCACGCCCCATTGCCTACATGGTCATGCGGGATCGTTTTGATCACTATCTTGTACAAGCAGCGATTCAGGCTGGCACGCATATCCGAACCGGCTACGGCGTGGTGGAGCTCACGCAGGATCTGCATGGCGTGGAAGTGGTCACAGCCCAGGGGCGCTTTCGGGCCCAGATCGTCATCGGTGCAGACGGGGCGAATAGTCTGGTGGCGCGGAGGTTCTTTCCCCAGCGATCTCAGTACCGGGCTCCCGCACTCGAAAGCGAAGTTCCGATCGCGGAGGGTGTTCATGGTCCAGCCGCAACAGCGATTCTCGTCGATGTGGGCGCGGCACGTCAGGGGTACGGATGGATTTTCCCGAAGAAAGAATGCCTTTCTGTGGGCGTCGGAGAGTTTCGCCTTAAATCGAGAAGCCTGCGCGCCACCTTTGATCGTTTTGTCACGGATGAGCGAGGCGTCATTGGCGGGCTGGTGCCGCGGCCGGCAGGGCATCCGATTCCTGTGTACGAAGAATCCAAGGCGCAGGGACAGGGCGTGGATTCCCAGTTCGTCGCGGGCCGCACGATGCTCGTCGGTGATGCCGCCCATTTGGTCGATCCGTTGTTCGGCGAGGGGATCTATTATGCGATCCGTTCAGGGCAACTAGCGGCTCATGCGATACTGGCGCATCGAGATGAGCACCATGTGGCAGTGTCTGCGTACGAGGCTGCCCTGGAGCGGGAGATCCTGCCGGATTTTCGTGTGACGGCCAGAATGGCCCAGGTCATCTATGCGTTTCCACGCCTGGCATTCAAGCTCTTGCGCCGGTATCAGGATGTCGTTCAGGATTATTTCGAAGTGCTGCAGGGCCGCACGACGGCTCAGCAATTCCTTCCCAACGCGAAGAAACGCTTGAAGGCTTCAGTCAATGACCTCCTCCTCGAAGCGTTACATCTGCGATAGAGTAGTGAGTCGGATGAACGGTGCGTCAGCACCAGGCACCGAGACGGCATGAGACAAATGGTTGGGACAGGGCAGCACTCGGCGCGCGTTTGAGGTCGGGGACGGCCGGCGCAGTAAAGGTCGAGGCGGAAGAAGCCGCGAGTAGCGTATTGGACGGTTGGTTCTGTGGAGCCGGCGCTTCTTTGGTGGCCGCGATGGCCGCCGGCGGTGATTGTTTCTCGAGTTTGGCCAGTAGTCGACGGCCGCTTCCCGCCACGTCGCTGTTCGGATATTTTTCTGCCAAAAGCTGCAGCTTTTCCATGGCCCAGTCGTTAGCCCCAAGTTCTTGATAGGTCAGGGCCAGGTAGTACAAGGCTTCCGGCGCCACTTTCTTATCTGGATAATCCTTCATAACCAAATCGAATCGGTGGGCGGCCGCCAGGTAGGACGAGCGGCGATAGTAAAACTGCCCCACAAACAGGTGCGTCTGGGCGAGCCAATCATGGCAGTCGGCCAGTCGCTGGAGCGCTTGGGCCTCATATTTGCTGTTGGGGAAGTCCTTCCGCAATTTTTCAAATGCGGCGATGGCTTTCTGAATCGGATCCGGATCGCGGTCAATCGATTTCCCCATCCGGAGATGGCTTTCGGCTAAACGGAATTGGGCATAGACGGCCAGCTGGTGGCTGCGATGCAGTTCCAGGAAATGCTGGTATTCGACGATGGCCTCGGCGAACTCTTCCTTGTCGAAAAAGGCCTCACCGCGCTTCATGATCACGTTGGGGTCGTAGTTCTTTTCAATCGTGTCGCCGAGGAAGATTTGCTCGTCCGTCCCGCTCACGGGTTTACCTTGAGCCGTAGTTTTGGGTTTGCTCGAACATCCGGCCGAAAAACACAGCAAACCAACCATCACGGCTATGCGCACACACCAATCCCTCGAATGCTGCTGCATCCAGACTCCTTCGCACACTAAGCGGTGATCGGAGAACAACCGTAACTCCACAATTTTTCTAGCAGATCGTGAAATGAAAAGCAACGAAATCAATGTCCGGAGTTGACCCTCCTGAAGCCGGGTCCTATAATCGCGCCGCACCTCTGAATGCGGTGCGATCCGTTGTACAAAACCAACTCCCAGAATGCCCCAGTAGGAATTCCGTGAAGCGCAGTCGGATTGTCGGGACCGGTTCCTTTGTGCCCCCTCGAGTGGTCCATAACGAGGAGGTGAGGCGGTCGCTTGAACTGAATTCAGATCAGATCATGGCCCTGACCGGTATTCGCACGAGACATTGGGCCGAGCCTGGGCAAGCGTCCTCGGACCTGGCGACCGAGGCAGCGCAGCGGGCCTGCGAGGCGGCTGGAATACTGCCGCGATCGCTGGACGCAATTCTCGTTTCGACCACCTCACCGGATAGCGCCTTTCCTTCCACCGCCTGCCACCTGCAGCGCACCCTAGGGGCTGGCTCGGTCATGGCCTTTGATCTGTCGGCCTCTTGTTCGGGATTTCTTTACGGATTGTCGATGGCCGATGCCATGCTCCGAAGCGGGCACATTCGATCCTGCCTCGTCGTGGCTGCCGAAGTGAAGTCCAGCTCGTTGAATCTGGCGGACAAAGAAACAGCGGTGTTGTTCGGTGATGGCGCGGGCGCCGTGGTCATGGTGCAGGAAGAGTCGGGTGAGCCGGAGGCTGCCGGTATCCTTGGCGTGCGTCTGTATGCAGAGGGCGCGGGGCATGGGCTCATCACCATCCCTGCTGGAGGCTCGCGAAAGCCGAGCGGGGCGGAAACCGTGCGCGCGAAAGACCATCTACTGCGGATGCGGGGGAGTGCCGTATTTCGCACCGCAATCCGTCATTTGGAGCAGGCGATTGTCGACCTATTGAAGGAGTTCGGGCTCTCGTCTGGCGATGTGAGCAGGGTCATTGCCCACCAAGCCAACGCCAGGATTTTGGAGCAACTTCGTCGCCGCCTCCGGCTGCCACGAGAGGTGATCTATTCGGTCATTGAACGCTACGGCAATACTTCGTCCGCATCCCTTCCCATCGCGTTGGACTGTGCGGTTCGGGAACAACGGCTCGCGGCAGGAGATGTCGTGGTATTAGCAGCATTCGGCGGGGGCTTAACCTGGGCCACCGGGTTGGTGCGCTGGTAACCCCTCGCGGCTAGAAAGGACGTTATGTTCGGTCTCATACCCCGGGAAGAAGCGTTTTTCGATTTGTTCAAGAACGCGGCGCATAACATGATCGAAGGCAGCCGTCTCTTGAAGGACATGACGGAAGACTTTCGGAATCCGGTCGAGAAAGCAAAACGCATTAAGGATGTCGAGCATGTCGGGGACGGCATTACCCATGACATTGCCCGGAAACTGAATCAGACCTTCATTACGCCCATTGATCGGGAAGACATCCACGATTTGGCGAGCGCGCTGGACGACATCCTGGATGTGGTGGAGGCGATCGCCGATCGCTTCGTGCTGTATAAGGTGGTCGCTCCGACGGAGGCGGCGATCAGATTGGCAAACGTCCTGTATCAGGCGGCGGTTGAGGTCGGAGCCACGGTGGACTTACTCGGCAAGTCCCATCAGGCGGTCACGGAATGCAGCGTGCGGGTGAATAGCCTGGAAAACGAGGCCGATCGCATTTCGCGCGATGCCATCTCCTCCTTGTTCGAGAAGGAGACGGACCCGATCGCCGTGATCAAATGGAAAGAGATCTACGAAAACTTCGAGGCGGGAACCGATCGGTGCGAGGATGTGGCGAACATTCTCGAGCGCATCGCCTTGAAGCACACGTGAGCGACTCCCGCACATTCTTCGATACTCATCCTGACCAATACTCGAGGGGTAGGACGCGGCATTCATGGCTGAACTGAGCGGATTGTTGTTAGTCGTCGTGATTCTGGCGTTGCTGTTTGACTTTTCCAACGGATGGCATGACAGCGCCAATGCGATCGCGACGGTGGTGTCCACCCGCGTGGTCAGTCCTTCCACGGCGGTCTTGGTTGCCGGCGCCCTCAACGTGGCCGGCGCGTTCATGTCCACTGCCGTGGCCAAGATGGTCGGCACGGGGATCGTCGATCCTCAGTCGGTGACCCAGACTGTGGTGGCCTCCGCGCTGGCAGGCGCCATCGTGTGGAATTTCATGACCCTCCTCTTAGGTCTGCCGACCAGCTCCTCCCATGCGCTCATCGGCGGGTTAGTAGGCGCTGCGCTCACCCATGGCGGGATGGCAGCCGTGAAATTCTCAGGCCTGCGGTCGGTGCTTGAGGCGATGATCCTGTCGCCATTTTTCGGGTTTGCGATCGGGCTGGTGCTGATGGTGGTGTTGAGCTGGCTCTTCTTTCGGGTGCCACGGGCCCTGGCCTTGAGATTGTTCTCCCGGCTGCAACTCGTCTCCGCGAGTTTTATGGCGTTCAGTCACGGGGCGAACGATGCGCAGAAAGCCATGGGCATCATCACGCTGGCGCTGGTCTCCGCGGGCGTCCTGCCTACCGCAGAAGTCCCGACGTGGGTGATCGGGTCTTGTGCCCTGGCGATGGGGCTCGGCACGGCGGTGGGGGGATGGCGCATCGTCCGCACGCTGGGCATGCGAATTGTGAAGCTCGAGCCGGTCCATGGATTTGCGGCCGAAACCGGGGCCGCGATCGTGTTGATGGCCACGGCCCATATCGGACTTCCCGTCAGTACGACGCACACCATCACCTCAACCGTGATGGGCGTCGGAGCCGTCAAGCGGGTATCGGCGGTGCGCTGGGGCGTGACCCGTCGCATCCTGTCGGCCTGGCTTTTCACCCTGCCGGGAGCGGCGCTCCTCTCGACTATGTGTTACTTACTCCTGTCGAAATTGTTGTAGGCGACTCCTGCGCGACGGGCAGATGCACCACAAACCGGCTGCCTCTCGGCGCATTGCCTTCCACCCAGACGTGCCCGCTATGGGCCTCGACGATATGCTTGACGATGGCGAGTCCCAAACCCGTTCCGCCAAGTTCTCTCGAGCGGGCCTTATCGACTCTGTAGAAGCGTTCGAAGACCCTCGGCCGGTCCGCCTCGGGAATGCCGATTCCCGAGTCGGCCACGACGACTTCAATCATGGGGCGTGGTGACCCCGCCCGGCTTTGCGTCGTATGCCGGATGGTCATGGAGATCCGGCCCTGATCCGGCGTGTACTTTACCGCGTTTTCCAGCAGGTTGATAAAGACCTGGGCCAGACGTTCTTCATCCCCTTCCACCACGACATACTCGTCCGGCAGCGCCAGTTCGATTGTATGGTGTTTCTTGTCCGCTAACGGTTTGATCACCGCCACCGTTCGCTCCAGCAACGCTCGCAACTCCACCGGCTCCCGGCGAAACAGCACCTGTCCGGACTCGATCTGCGACAATTGCAGCAGATCGTCGAGGATGAGGTTCAAACGATTGCTTTGCCGCAGGATGATTTCTAGAAACGCTGCTGCCGTCGCAGGGTCGTCCTTGCCGCCATCCAGCAGGGCCTCGACGTATCCCTTGATGGACGTAAGCGGGGTACGGAGCTCGTGTGACACGTTGGCGACGAAATCTTTGCGGATTTTCTCCAATCGACGCAGTTCAGTAATGTCATGGAAGACGAACACGGCACAGGCTTCCTGCTCGCGGTTGCCGCCGGCGATCGAGGCCTCCACCCGCAGGCAGCTCCCGCTGGGGGAGAGTGTGATCTCGCCACCCTGACCGGATCGCGTCTCCAGCACGGCGGAAACCAGCGCGGTCAGCCCTTCGTGCCGGATGAGCTCGGCATAGTGCCGGCCGCGCGACTCCGTCAGTTCCAAGGCGAACATCCGCTCCAACGCCGGATTCACCTGCACGACCGTGCCGCGATAGTCCAGCACCATGACGCCCTCGACCATCGCAATGAGCATGGCCAGGAGCTGCGCGCGGTCGTCGGAGACCTCCTTGATTTTCGTCTCCAGCTGGTCGGTCATCTGGTTGAGCGTGCGCGCCAGCAAACCGACCTCGTCCGATGAGGAAACGATGAGGCGGATCCCGGGCGTTCCCGCGGCGAGTTGTCGAGCGGCCGCAGCCATTTCCGACAACGGCTTTGTGAGATTGCGCGAGACCCAAAGGCTGAGTGCCATGGCCAGGAGAAAGGCGGCGCCGAATGCCGTGAGCAAATCCTGCTGAATGTGCCGCACTCGCTCATTGATGGAGGTCAATGGCAAGCCAAGGCGGATGATGAGGACGCCCGGTTGCACGCGTGGCTGGTCGGTGAGAAGCCGCGCGACATAATAGGTTCGCTCTCCGGTTGTCTGGCTCGCCCGAATGTCCATGCCGCGGCCAGACGACAGGGCTTGGGCCACTTCCGGCCGCGCAAGGTGGTTGTCGACGTGAGTCAGTCCTTCGGCGGGGACCGTGCTATCTGAGAGCACGGTACCGTCCTGCTTGATGACGGTGATACGAAGGCGGGCCTGTTGGCTGAGTTCGCGGATGGTGGCGTGGAGCAGGGGGCCTGGAACGGTTTGGCCGGTCTGGTCGAACAGCGGCCGGAGCGCCATAGCAGCCAAGCCGCTGCGCGTCTCCAGCATCTCCGCCATGCGGCTGAGTTCAGTCTGTTCGACCGATCGGATCACCAGCCAGCCCGCGACCACGAGGCCGACAAGGACGGCGGCGAGGGTACCCAGGGCGACTTTCCACCGGAGGCTGAGGTTCATGCCGGAACGTCGGACTCGCGCAGTTTGTATCCGAGTGATTTGATCGACACGATGGCGTCATCGAGAAGCGGGAGTTTCTGTTTGAGCCGACGCACGTGCACATCCACCGTGCGAGTGGTCCCGTAATAATCATATCCCCACACCGCGCTGAGTAAGACGTCGCGTGTGAGTACCCGTCCGACGTTGCGGAGCAGATGCTCCAATAGGCCAAACTCTTTCGCGGTGAGTGTCACTTCTTCTCCCTGCAGCCGGACTTCATGCCGGGAGAGATCCACGGTCAACGGGCCATAATGATATTGGGTTTGCGGACTATTCGCGTTGCGATCCAGCCGCCGGAGCAATGCCTTGACCCGTGCCACCAAAGCCTTGGGGCTGAAGGGTTTGGTGACATAATCATCAGCTCCCAGCTCAAGCCCGATCACCGTATCGGACTCTTCGGCCTTGGCGGTCAACATGAGGATGGGCAGCAGCGCGGTCTCCTGGTTCAAGCGGATCCGCTTACAGACCTCCAAGCCATCGAGTTCGGGCAACATGAGATCGAGGATAATCAGATCGGGATGTTCGGCCTTCACCTGACGAAGGCCTTCCGTGCCGGTCATGGCCGATACCGTCCGAAAGCCTTCTTTCTCTAGGTAGAGTTTGACCAGTTGCAGGATGTCTTTCTCGTCTTCAACGATCAGAATCTTTTTATGCGTGCTGGAAGGAGACGACATGGCGGGATTGTTGCACAATGGGTCAGCGGCCTCAACTGCTTTTGGGCCGGCAGGGTGTGGATGACGCGGTTGACGTCAAGGGCGGGTCTGACGTAAGGTGACCGTTTAGTAAGACGATGTCTATACCCCGGCAGGCCGGGCAGCCCTTCATGAGCGTGAGAGGGAATCAGCCGATGAAGATATACTTAGCCAATCCTCGCGGATTTTGCGCGGGTGTCGACCGCGCCATCGACATTGTCGATCTGTCCCTGAAAAAATACGGCGCGCCGATCTATGTGCGCCATGAGATCGTCCACAGCCGGCACGTGGTGAACTCGCTCCGGCACAAGGGCGCCGTCTTCGTGGAAGAACTGAACGAGGTGCCGGAAGGATCAGTGGTGATCTTCAGTGCCCACGGTGTGGCGAAGTCGGTGTGGGAGGAGGCGCAAAGCCGCCGCCTGCACGTGATCGACGCCACCTGTCCGCTGGTCATCAAGGTGCACAACGAAGTCAACCGCGATTACACGCAAGGCTACGAACTGATTCTGATCGGCCACGCAGGGCACCCCGAGGTGATCGGGACCTTGGGGCAGATTCCGGATAAGTTCCACCTCGTGTCCTCAGTGCAGGATGTCGAAACGCTCCATGTGGAAAAGACGCAGAACTTGTCCTACGTCACCCAGACGACACTCAGTGTCGACGAGTGCCGGGATATCGTCGAAGCCTTACATCGCCGGTTCCCGAATATCAAAGGCCCACATCAGGAAGATATTTGTTACGCCACGCAGAACCGCCAGAATGCGGTCAAGTCGTTGTCCAAACTTGTCGATGTGATCCTCGTCATCGGGTCGCCGAACAGCTCCAACTCGAACCGGTTGCGCGAATTGGGCGAGCATTGCGGCATTCCCTCCTATCTCATTGATGCCGCATCCGATATCAACCCGGATTGGCTGAAGGATGCCAAGAGTGTCGGCCTGTCGGCGGGTGCATCGGCGCCAGAAGTTTTGGTGACGGAAGTGGTGGCCTACCTCAAGCGCCTGGGTTCTTCGGAGGAGGTTGAGGAATTGACCGTCATTGAAGAGGATGTGGAATTTCTTCTGCCGAAAGAACTCGTCACCATCGAGTCTGCGTCACGCACGGCCGCCTCTGCGAACTAACTGTTCGGCCGTCCTCACATTGTCCTACAGGCAGATCAGGCCATTCCTCCATATATTGGGGGAGTGGCCTCTTTATTCCCCCATATCAAGGGCTTTTCCTTTGCATTGATTCTATCGCTGTGATAGAAGGTTTTTCGTTTTTCTTCCTCGCAACGCGTCCCATCTCAACCTTCTTGCTCTGGAGGTCGCCGGTGTATCTGAAGTCCTTGGAAATGCTCGGCTTCAAGTCATTCGCGGAAGCGAAAATTCAATTTCCCAAAGGCATCACGGCGATCGTGGGTCCGAACGGCAGCGGCAAAAGTAATGTGGTGGATTCCATCCTCTGGGTCTTGGGCGAACAAAGCACCAAAACGCTACGGAGTGAGAAGATGGAAGACGTCATCTTCAATGGGACGGAAGTGCGGAAACCACTCGGGTTGGTGGAAGTCTCGCTGGTCATTGGCGGACTGGGCGAGTTGCGATTGGATGCCATTTCGGGATTGCCGAGTCAATTGAGCGAATACCAGGAGCTGATGATCACGCGGCGTCTCTATCGCAATGGCGATAGCGAGTATCTCATCAATAAGACGCCCTGCCGCCTCAAAGACATTCGCAATGTGCTGATTGAAACCAGGGCGGGGTCAAAGGGCCATACCGTCATCGAACAGGGACGCATCGAGCAGATTTTGCAGGCGTCACCCCAGGACCGCCGGGAGTTGATCGAGGAAACCGCGGGGATCGTCCGCTACAAAAAGCAGAAGGCTGAAGCGCTTCGTAAGCTGGAATCGACGCAACAAAATCTCTTGCGGGTGCGCGATATCGTAGCGGAAGTGAAGAAGCAGCTGAATTCACTGGAACGCCAGGCTCGCCAGGCGCGGACGTACCAAACGCTGCAGCAAGAAGCGAAGGGGCTGGAGATCGAGTTATTGTCCCGTGACTATCGCACCATGCATGCCGATCTGGAATCCGTCGACCGCGAAGCGCGGGAAGTCGAAGCGCTGGAGGCCGAGCAAGTCGCCGAGCAGGCTCGTCTGGATTCGGAACAGGAAGCCATCCGCCTCCGGATGAACGATGCGGCCGAAGCCATTGCGCGCGTGCGGGATACCTTGGCGGGCACTGAGCAGCGACAGTCTCAGGCGTTGACGTCCGCCGAGGTCGAGCGAAACCGGACGGAGCTGTTCGAGCGGCAACGCGTGCAGGCTTCGCAGGAAATGGAGCGGCTGGCTGGGGATCAGGAACAGGCGCAGGTCGAAATCGAAGACCTGCGAGCGACCTTGCTGCAACTGGACGGCGACATTGTCGAGCAGGAAGCCCAGTTCCAACAGGCGGATGCCGAAGCCAAAGCCTTGGCGGGGCATCGGGCCGCCGCCGTCAGTGAAGAGGAGCGGGCTCGCAAGGATGTCCTGAATCTCGCCGTCCTCGTAGCCAATACGGAGCAGAGCCTTGCGCAGGTCACCGCGCGTCAGCAGGAAACCTCAGCCCGTGCGGAACGGGTCTCGCGTGAGCAGGATCTGATGGTCGCGCAAGTCGCCGGCTTGGATGAGCAGCGGGAACTGCTGGCGGCGCAGCGGGAAGAAGCGAGTCAGCGCATTCAAGGGCTCATGGCTGAACGCCAGGCTGCGATCGAGCGCATCGAAGGACTGGGCGGGCAGATCACGGGCCTGGATCGCGATATTGTCCGGTTCTCTGAAGATGTGGCTGCGGTGGAATCCCGCCTGGGTGCTTTGCAAGGTGTCGTGCGGGAGGAGATGGGATATGGACGCGAAGGGGAAGAAGAAGGCACTGCGCTGAAAACCTGCGATGGGGTGCGAGAGGCGCTGGCTGAGTGGCTCGTGATTCCGCCCGGCCTCGATCGTGCGGTGGAAACGATCCTCGGCGAACGGGTACGTGGCTGGTTGGTCGATCAACCAGCAGCCGCCGGCCGCGCGGTGGAGTTTCTAAAGGGGAAGGAACTCGGACGCGGGGCGTTCATCCCGCAACAGATCCGGTGGGCGACCGACCAGGCGGCGGCGGATTCTGCAGCCTCCTGGTGGCCTGCGCTCAATGGGCAGCCGGGAGTCGTGGGGCGCGCCATCGATGTCATCAGGGCGGAAGGCGCATCCGCTTCCACCTTGAGTTATTTGTTTGATGGCATCGTGATTGTCGAATCTCTCGCTGTGGCGCTGCAATTGTGGGAACAGCATCAGTGGCCGGCTCCGGCTGGTCCGACCTATGTCACGTTATCCGGCGAGACGTTGGATGCAGCCGGCGTCATGACTGGCGGCGGAACCAGTGCCGGTGCGGGGCTCCTGCAGCGGCGGCGGGAAGTGCTGGAGTTGGAAGCTCGCCGCACGGAAGCCGTGCACGCGCTGGAGCTCGCGCGTGTGGCACGTGAAGAGGCGGCATCTGCGCTGGGTCTGGGGCGTGAAGAGGAGCAGCAGCTGGGCAGGGCCATTCGCGAGGCCGAGATGCTGGAGTTGTCGCTTCAGAAAGACGATACGAACGTGGAGCGCCAGCGCGGAGAGTTGCATCGGCGGATGGACATGCTGGGCGAAGAACTGCAGCGGGGCTTGGCTGAACAAGCACGATTGAAGGAACAGTTGCTATCCAGTCAGGCTCAACTTGAGCAATGGGTGGCAGAGAAGCTCGGCCAGGAAAACGGGTTGCTTCAGATCCGTGAACGGCTGGTGGTCATCGAGAGCCAAGGGCTGGCAATTCAGCAGCGGTTGACCGAAGTGCGGTTATCGCTCGAGAGCATGCGCGGACGCCGCGATCATGCCAACAGTGATATCGCACGGTTGACGCAACGGTTCGATGCCGCACAGCGGAGGGTCGCCGAACTCGAAGAGCAAGTGGCCGGATTAGTGCAGGCCACGGAGAACAGTCGCGAGGAGCAAACGAGGCAGGAGGCGCTGTGCCGCGAGCTGGGTGCCGAGGTGGATGGGATTAAGTCTGAACTCATCGCGGCGCAGGAACGTCAGGCAGAGGAAATGAGCGGATTACATGCGGTCGAAGAAACCCTCACCACCGTGCGGCAGAGCTTGTCGGTCCTGCATGATCGCCGCATGACCGCTGAGGTGCGGAAGGCCGAGGTCAAGGCGCACCTCTCTACCATCGAAAGCACGCTGGCCGGCACGTATCAGATCGATCCGGCGACCCTGCTCGTGGCACCGACTGAGGAGCCGTCCGTCACTGAAGGAGAAGCGCCAGCCGCGCCGGTCTCTCTGCTCGAGACGCCGCAGTTGCGGGAACAGATTCAGAAGATCCGCGAACGGTTGGACCGCATGGGCGCTATCAATCTTGCGGCGATCGATGAACATCGTGAATTGGAAGAACGGTATCAGTTCTTGACGACTCAGGAGCAGGATCTCTCCACGTCCATTGCGTCGCTTAAGGAGATCATCCAGAAGATCAACCGGACGACCAAAGACATGTTCGTGGACACCTTCAACGAACTCCAGCAAAAGTTTCGGGATGTGTTTGCGCAATTCTTCCCCGGTGGCCGCGCGGAGTTGCAGTTGGTGGAGGAGCCGTTGGAGGAAGGGGTTGAAGACAATGGAGCCCGCGAGCCCGGTGTAGAGATCGTGGCGCAACCGCCGGGCAAACGGTTGAAGAGTATTACGATGTTGTCCGGCGGAGAAAAGACGTTGACGGCGATGGCGCTGTTGATTGCCAGCTTCTTGATCCGTCCGACCCCGTTCTGCATCCTGGACGAAATCGATGCGCCGCTCGACGAAGAAAACATCGGGCGGTTCACGGGCGTATTGAGAAGCCTGTCTTCGACTGCTCAATTCATGGTCATCACGCATAACAAGCGGACGATGGCGATGGCCGATTCGCTCTTCGGTGTGACGATGGAAGAGCCCGGCGTGTCGACCTTGATCTCGGTCAGGCTCGGCGATTTGCAGCCGGCCTAAGGAAGACCGTGCCGGAGAAGCAGCGCGCTCAGTCTTCAACTCAAACGCGCACTTAGGACGCACATCGAGGGCCACTTCCCTTGACTGGCCTGAAGCAGTTTGTTATACAGTCTTGCTAATGGTTATGCATGGTACTGTGCGGTTTCATGTGATCACTGCTTGATTGATGGAACCGTTTCGACTATCGATCCCGCCGTCTCTGGCTGATTCACGGCAACACGCTATGCGACTTCTTAAGAACCTGTTCAGTCGTCTGTCCGATAGTCTGCTGGTGTCGGTGCCAAGCCGAATCAGGGCTGCACGCGACTTTGCCTCTGCGCCGGTGCTGCGCCTCGTCTCCAGCAAGCCCGACGCTCAGGCCAGTGATGGCGCCAAGCGGGCCCCGTCCCATACCACCGGTCAACTCGAAGCGCTGGAAGAAGCGATCCGGAAGAGTCAGGCCTGGTTTCTCGCCAGACAGGACGCTGCTGAAGGCTTTTGGGTGGCTGAACTGGAAGCCGACACGACGCTGAGTTCCGAATATCTGATGTTGCGGCGGTTCATGAACTGCGTCGACCCGGAGCGCGAGCGCAAGGTGATCCGCTATTTGAAATCCGCGCAGCTGCCCTGCGGAGGCTGGCCGATTTACCACGGGGGACCTGCGGATATCAGCGCCTCCGTCAAGGCGTACTTTGCCTTGAAGCTCTCCGGCGTGTCCGCGGACGAGCCGTTCATGGCGAATGCCAGAACCTGCATCCTCGACAAGGGCGGGGTGCCGGCGGCCAACGTGTTCACGAAAATCGCATTGGCCTTATTCGGTCAGTACGATTGGCGTGGCGTTCCCAGCATGCCGCCGGAAATCATGCTGCTGCCGAAGCGATTCTATTTCAGCATCTACGCCATCTCCTATTGGTCGCGTGCGGTCCTCATTCCGCTCTTGATCATTTTCGCGAAACGGCCCCAGTGCGATGTGCCACCTGAGCAGGGTATCGACGAGCTGTACACGCAACCACCGGCAGAGATTGACTACAGCACGGTCCTTCCATTCAAAAAGGACCGGACCTGGTTTACGGCCCGAAACTTTTTCATCAATCTCGACGCGTTGCTCAAGGTCTATGATCGCTCGCCGGTTGAGTGGGTCCGCCAGAAAGCGCTCAAATGCGCTGAGAACTGGATGCTCGATCATATGAAGGGCAGCGGTGGTCTCGGTGCGATCTATCCCGCCATGGCCAATTCGGTGATGGCTCTGAATTGCCTGGGCTATAAGAATGACGATCCCCTGGTCGTCAAAGCGATGCGGGAGATCGAAGAACTCGAAATTCACGACACCGTGATGGACAACGGGCAATGTGTCGATGCGTTGCATCTGCAACCCTGCCATTCTCCGATCTGGGATACCGCCTTGCTCATCAATGCGCTATCTGAAGCCGGTATGCCGCAGGATCATCCGGCGTTGCAGAAAGCGGCGACCTGGTTGTTGTCCAAACAAACGAAGACTGTTGGAGACTGGATTATTTCCTCTCCCGGTGCGGAACCGGGCGGATGGTATTTTCAATTTGAGAACGAGCTGTTTCCGGATGTCGACGATTCGGCGGTGGTGCTGATGGCCCTGGCCAAAGTGCGTCTGCCGGATGAAGATCAACAGCGGTTGGCGATTCGTCGCGGATGCCGATGGGTGACGGCGATGCAGGGATCGGACGGAGGATGGGGCGCGTACGACGTCGACAATAATCGGATCGTCTTCAACTACATTCCTTTTGCGGACCATCGCGCCTTGTTGGATCCCAGTACGGCTGATCTGGCGGGACGCTGTCTCGAAATGCTTGCGACGCTGGGCTATGACTGGACGCATCCGTCCGTGGCTTCGGCGCTGACGTTTGTCAAAAACGATCAGGAGCAGGACGGCAGCTGGTATGGTCGTTGGGGCGTCAATTACATTTACGGTACCTGGTCGGTGTTGTCCGGGCTTCGCGCCATCGGCGAAGACCTCTCCTCTCCGTACATCCGTCGCGCGGTCAGTTGGGTCGAGTCGAAGCAAAATCCCGACGGCGGCTGGGGCGAGTCCTGCCTGTCCTATGCGGATGTGGCGGAAAGCGGACGTGGCGAGAGTACCCCGTCGCAAACCGCCTGGGCGCTCTTGGCCCTCATGGCCGGTGGTGTCACAGACTCATTCAGCCTGGCCAGAGGTATTCACTACCTCATTCGAAATCAGCGGAAGGACGGGTCATGGGAAGAGGTACGCCATACCGGAACCGGTTTCCCTCGCGTGTTCTACCTCCGTTATCATTGGTATTGCCAATACTTCCCCCTCTGGGCGCTGGCCATGTATCGCAATTTGAAGACTCGTGGAACGACGAGGGCGGATGAATTGCGACAGCTGGCCTATCAATCAGGACAGTTCCGGTCGCCTCGCTGACCGTGGATGTTCATCGAGTCCATTTCCCCCTGTCATCCGTCATCGGGAGCCGCTGTGACCACGATCGGTGTCTTTGTCGCCACCCGATGGGAATTGACCGCCGTGCGGCACGCCTTTTCGGCGAGCGAGGTTCGAGTCGTCGGCGGAATCCGCTGTGTGGTGGCCCGCCAGGCGTCAGTCGAATGGTGCATCATCCCTATGGGGGTGGGTCCCGAGCGAGCGACGGCAACTGCCACACGCATCCTAGCGGAACAGACGCTGTCGGCCATCTGGTCCACGGGATTTGCCTGTGCCCTTGGACCGGCCGGCATTGGAGACGTGTTGATTGGCACGGAGGTGATCCTGGAAAACGGGGCGCAAGCGGGACCTCCTGTGCTGTGCGATCCGGCCATGGTCGATTGGGTGAAGCAGGCGGTCCAGAGGAAAGATTTGCCGATGCGAAGCGGAGGTTTTGTCACGGTGCCGCGTGTACTTTGCCTCGCGGAGGAAAAGCGCGCAGTCGCCGGACGAGCGGGCAGTATCGGCCTCGACATGGAAAGTGCCGCCTTGGGATTGGTGGCTGCAGAGCATCGGATTCCCTTTGTGATCGTGCGCACGGTCTCTGATCTCGAGGATGAGGGTCTGCCGCTTGACTTCAACCTGTTTCTCAGGCCATCTGAATGGGCGAAGGGTGTCGTCGCGTGTCTGGCACATCCATCGAGCCTGATCGGGCTCAATCGTCTTCGAGTGCAAAGCCGGGTCGCCGGCGCGCAGTTGACGGCTGTGTATCGCGCCTGTGCCGATCATGCGCTGCGTGAAGGCACCGGTTGACCGGAAGCGACGCGAGGTTGGCGTCCGGTTTGGAAGAGAAGAGGAGGGCGAGGCGTGGAAGGTATTGCTCGCATCGGACGGTTTACCATCGATCTGACGGAGCAGATGGGGCGAATGATGTTGTTCGTCCTCTCGTCCTTTGCGTGGTTGACCCGTCCGCCGTTCAGGTTCTATCAAATCGTCAAGCAGCTCAATTTCATCGGCTACAAATCGACATTCGTGGTCGTGCTCACCGCCGTCTTTACCGGCATGGTCCTGGCCCTTCAGGGGTACTACACGCTGCGGAAATTCGGTTCGGAAGCCGTGCTCGGCTCCGCCGTGGCGCTCAGCATCATTCGTGAGTTGGGGCCGGTGCTCGCGGCGCTGATGGTCACGGCCCGCGCCGGATCGGCCATGACGGCTGAAATCGGTATTATGCGGATCACCGAGCAGATCGATGCCTTGGACACAATGGCCATCAACCCGTTGCAGTATCTGATCGGCCCGAAGCTCGTTGCCAGTCTGATTGCCGTGCCGTTATTGGTCGCCCTGTTCGACGTCGTTGGCATTTACGGCGGCTACGTCGTCGGCGTGCAGCTGCTGAACGGCAACGAGGGCGCGTACTGGAGTTCGATCGAATCGGCAGTGGAGTGGAAGGATGTCTATGGCGGCATCCTCAAATCCATCAGCTTTGGCCTGTTGATCAGTTGGGTCTGCTGCTACAAGGGGTTTCATACCAAACACAGTGCCGAAGGATTGGGCACCGCGACGACTGAAGCCGTGGTGCTGTCTGCCGTCTTGATCCTGGTATGGGACTATTTTCTGACGTCGGTCTTGCTCTAAAACAATCAGCCACAGGCTTCGAACGAACAGTCGAGAACAATTCCGGAACGTGCAATGATTAAACTAGTCGGCGTGGAGAAGACTTTCGGCAAGCAGCCGGTGTTGCGGGGAGTGGACCTGACCATTCCCGAGGGAAAGTTGACGACGATCATCGGAGGGAGCGGCTCAGGAAAGAGTGTATTGCTCAAGCATATCATCGGCCTCCTACAGCCGGACCGTGGACAGGTTTTGATCGACGGCAGAGACATCGCGCACCTCAAAGGCCAGGCCCTCAATGAGGTCCGCAAGAAGTTCGCTATGTTATTTCAAAACGCGGCACTATTCGATTCGATGACGGTGTTTGAAAACGTCGCCTTTCCTCTCCGGGAAAAACTCCGGTTGAAGGGCGACACGGTCACCAGGCGGGTTGAGGAGAAGCTCGAGCAAGTGGGGTTGAAAGGCATGGGGCACAAGTTTCCCGCTGAGCTGAGCGGCGGGATGCGTAAACGTGCCGGCTTGGCCCGCGCGTTGGTCATGGAGCCGGAGATCATTCTGTTCGACGAGCCGACGACCGGACTCGATCCCCTGCTGGCCAAGTCTATTCACGATTTGATCGTGGCGATGCAGCAACAATTCCGGTTCACCGCCGTCATGGTCAGTCATGAGATTCCTGAAATTTTCGGGATTTCCGACTACGTGGCCATGCTGAAAAATGGCCGAATTGCCGAGATGGCCCCCTCGAGCGAGTTTGTGAAGACGACCGATGAAGAGATTCGCGAGTTCATATTCGTCGGAGGCACGGTCGCACCGAAAGCCTTGCAGGCCGAGGGCCGCTGATAGGAGACGTTATGGAACGTGCAAAATTGGAATTGATGGTCGGGATTTTTGTGCTTGTCGGGATTGCCTGCCTGGGATATCTCTCGATCAAGCTGGGCAAGTTGGAGGTCATCGGCGGGCACAATTATCCGATCGAGGCGGAGTTTACGTCGGCGTCCGGGCTTAAGCCGGGCGCATCGGTGGAAATTGCCGGGGTCGAGGTCGGCCGGGTCCGCACCATCGGCCTCAACAGCGATCGCGCGATCGTGGCGCTGGCGATCCAGGACGGCGTGAAATTGTATTCGGACTCCATTGCCTCCATCAAAACTCGAGGGATCATCGGTGACAAGTACCTCGCGCTCTCCGTGGGCGGAGGTGGTGATCCGTTGAAGCCCGGTGACAAAATCCGTGATACGGAGTCAGGGCTTGATCTGGAGGAATTGGTTAGCCAGTATGTGCATGGCAAGGTGAACTGATCTCATCGGCACATGTGTCAGAGCAGGGCAATGCTCAAACCGGGCCGGTGGGGCGAGGCGGTCACCACTCACAGGAGAGGTGTTGGAATGTCTGCAAGGCGATGGATGGTCGTGGGTGTCGTGTTGGCGCTGCAACTGTTCGTGGGCGGGTTGTCGTCCGTGATGGCCGGTCCGGCCACGGAATCGATCCGAGGAACAGTCGATGAGGTCCTCAGGATCTTGAACGATAAGGAACTGAAAGCCCCGGCCAAACATGAAGACCGGCGGCAGCGCCTGGAGAAAGTCGTCGCGGCGCGATTCGACTATTCCGAAATGTCGCGGCGTTCGTTGGGCGCGCAGTGGAATCAATTGTCGGACAAAGAGAAGCAGGAGTTCGTCGATTTGTTTCGAACGTTGTTGACCAATACCTATGCCGATCGAGTGGAGACCTATTCGGGCGAGGGTGTGCAATACCTGAATGAACGCACGGAGAAAGAGTATGCAGAAGTGCGAACAAAGGTGTTGTCCGGCAAAACCGAAATTCCCATGGACTACCGGCTCCTGAACAAAAGTGACGATTGGCATGTGTACGATGTCGTGGTCGATGGCGTCAGTCTGGTGAACAATTACCGCGGGCAATTTACGAAGATCCTTCACACCTCCTCGTATTCCGACCTCGTTGACCAGCTCCGCAAGAAATCCGAGAAGATCAAAGCTCAGTAGTGTCAATAGAGAGCGACCGTTCCGGCGAGCGCCATGCAGCGACATTATTTTTCGTCGATCCGTCTTCTCCTGGCGCTGGCCGGACTCCTGTTCCTGAGCTCTCCGGCGCCAGCAGGGGCCGACACTCAAATTTTCCCTGTTCCGTCGGTCTCGACCAGCAAAAACGACGGGAACGACGCCGGCTTGATTGCGCCGATTCTGATCTCCGATCCGGACGGCGAATTGAAGTACCTCATGGCGCCGATGCTGATTCAGAATTCGATTGTCGGCAGCAGGGCGGTGTTCAATCTCTTTAAGTACGACCCCGGGGGGCGGCAGATGAAGCTGATCGCCTCGTTGACGGAGAAAATCGAACGCAAGGTGCTGTTCGACTATGTCGATCCCGCCTTCGGGAACGGGCAGTACTTTCTGAACTTCGGCGGCACCTTCTTTAAAAATGCCACCTCGCGATTTTTCGGGCTCGGCCAATCGACGGTGCAGGCCGATGAATCCAACTACACCGCGAGAGAAGCGCGTGCCTACTGGCGGCTCGGCCTCTATGCGAATGAAGTGACGCAGGTGTCGGTCGGGCAGCGGGTTCGGCAGGTACAGCTCCAGCGTGGCGCCACCGACCTCCCGTTTTCAGTCGAGCAATTTCCCACGGTCGACGGCATCCAGGGCGAGTCGATCATTGTCGGCCATCGCGCCTCATTTTATTACGACACCCGTGACAGCCTGGTCACGCCCACCGACGGCATGTCCGTCATGGCCTATGCCGAGCTGAATCAAAATATCAAAAATGGCGACCACCCCGTGTATTCGCGGTACGAAATTGAAGTGAAAAAGTTGTTCCCCAGTGAATCTAAGCGTGCCATCCTGGTCGTCCGGGCCGATCTGCAGGCCACGATTGGCTCGCAAGTGCCGTTCTTCGAACAATCGTCCCTGGGCGGGCAGAACAATCTCCGAGGGTTCGGAATGGATCGGTATATCGACAAACATCTGATCGCCTTCAGTATCGAAGAGCGGATTCATATCCTGCGCACCAAGCTGGCGGGCGTGACCGCGGATTTTGAACTCGCCCCGTTTCTGGATACGGGCCAGGTGTTTAACTCCTTTAAGGATGTGAGTTTTCAAGATTACCGGATGACGCCAGGCGTCGGCTTTCGAGCGATTGTGCGTCCGAACGTCGTCGGCCGTCTGGATTATGGATACAGCCGTGAAGGCGGAGCGATTTTCGCCGGGTTGGACTTTCCTTATTAAGCGCCTGAGTGAACGGCCGGGTATGACTCATGCGGCATCTCGTCTATTGGCTCTGCATCATTGGGCTTTCCTGCGGCCTGCCGCTCCTGGCTGAGGCCGAAGGGTTTGGTCCTTTTCCCGTCAGAAACTTTCAAGCCCTCGACCAACTGGTGCTGGCGATGTCTGGCGAGCGAGCGGCGGTCCTGCGCAAGGGCGATTTCGACATCCGTCTCGAAGCGGCCAACACCGCCACGATTGCCCGGGATCGGGAGGAACAGGCCGATGTGACGATGAAGTTCGAGACCGTCCGGGCTGGGCTGTTTCTTCGATATGGCCTCACGGATCGATTGGAGTTGGGCGCTGAAATCCCGGCCTACCATCGGTACAGGGGATTTATGGAAGGTGCGATTCTCGGGGTGGAGCGAGGCACCACCGGGGTCTCTCCTCCGCGGAAGGCCTTGCGGGACACCGGGTACGCCTTCAACATCTCCAATGGCGACCGCACGCTGTTTCAGGGATCGGAGAATGCCACAGGATTAGGCGATATCTCATTCTATGGCAAGTACCAGGTGCTGCAAGAAACCGCGAGTCAACCGGCATTGTCGATCCGTATGGCGATCAAAGCCCCGACGGGAGACACCGGACAAGTATTCGGGAGTGGCCACCCGGATGCCGGCATCGGACTGGCCCTCGACAAAACCTTCGCGACCGGCTGGATTCTGTACGCCAACGTGAACGGCATTTTTCCGACGGGACGGATCGCGGGACTTGCCCTGCAACCGGTCGTCACCGGCTTGGTTGCCGTGGAATATCTCTGGACGGAGAATTTTTCCATCACGGCGCAGTTCGACTATTATTCTCCGCCCTTTCACGGCACCGGAACCCGTGTGTTGGACAGGGGGGTGACTGAGTCCGTGCTGGGAATCAGCTATCGGGTGCTGCCCAGTCTGCTCTGGCAAGTGTACGGGGTCGAAAATCTGGACTTCATCACCGGCAGCGCCGCCGATTTCACCCTGTCGACGGTGCTTACGTACCGGTTCCGGTCGTAGAGCCGCCGGATGGATGGCTCAGAGCACAGCAGAATCTTGACACAGACGTTCCCATATGTGAGGATGAGGCGATTTGTACGAACTTCTTTCGCTGCTTCGCCACGACCTTCTCAAGACGATTGTTTTCCACGAATATGAATACCTGCGTCCAATTGTCATGCTTTGACAAGGAGATTGTGCAATGTCTCTGCTAAAAAATATCCACAGTCCCGCTGATTTGAAGCGACTGTCCCCTGAACAGTTTCCGGAACTCTGCCAGGAGATTCGTGAGCAAATCCTTGCGGTGGTTTCGAATGTCGGGGGGCATCTGGCCTCCAATCTGGGTGTCGTGGAATTGACGGTCGCATTGCAATACCTCCTGGACACGCCGAAAGATAAAATCGTCTGGGACACCAGCAATCAGGCGTATACCCACAAGCTCCTCACCGGACGCCGGGAACAGTTCCACACCCTGCGGCAATACGGCGGGTTGAGCGGCTTCTGCAAGCGCGAAGAGAGCGCCTATGACACCTTCAATGCCGGACACGCCGGCACCGGCGTCTCGGCCGCCTTCGGCATGGTGGAAGCCCGCGAGCAGCGTGGCGAAAAGCACAAAGTCGTCTGTGTCGTTGGCGACGGGGCGATGACGGCGGGCATGACACTCGAGGGCTTGCACCACGCCGGCGGGACGAATAAGGATTTTATTGTCGTCCTCAACGACAATCAGATGTCGATTTCCCGAAACGTCGGCGCGATTTCCGCCTACCTGAATCGGACCTTCACCGGTGAATTCTACGGCCGCATGCGCGAAGAAACCGGCCAGCTTCTGCGGAAAATTCCTCACATCGGGGCCGAAATGCAAAAGATCGCTCGCCGGGCCGAGGAGTTGGCCAAGGGTGCGATTCTCCCCGGTCTGTTGTTCGAGGAATTGGGCTTCCAGTATGCTGGGCCGATTGACGGACATAACTTTGAACACCTGCTGCCGACATTGGAAAACGTGCTGAAAATGAAGGGCCCGGTCCTCCTGCACGTGATTACGAAAAAGGGCTTGGGATACCAGGCCGCCATGGACAACCCCGTGTGGTTCCATGCCTGCCCGCCGTTTGTGCGTGAAACGGGCGTGCCGGCCAAAAAAGCCGTGCGTCCCAGTTACACCAGCATGGCCGTCGATGCCTTGGTCAAGGTCGCGCGTCACGACAAGCGAGTGGTGGCGATCACCGCCGCGATGTGTGAAGGCACCGGTTTGAATGCGTTTGAAAAAGAGTTCCCGGATCGGATCTATGACGTGGGTATTGCCGAGCAACATGCGGTCACCTTTGCCGCAGGTATGGCGACGCAGGGCATGAAGCCAGTCGTGGCGCTGTATTCCACATTCTTGCAACGGGCCTACGATCAGGTCGTACATGATGTGGCCACCCAGAATTTGCCGGTGACGTTCTGCATCGACCGTGGTGGTCTCGTGGCCGAAGACGGCACAACGCACCATGGCGCCTTCGATTTCGCCTTCCTGCGGCACGTGCCGAACATGGTCGTGGCCGCGCCCAAGGACGAGAACGAATTGCAGCACATGATCAAGACCTGCGTGAGTTTCGATGGGCCGGCTTCCGTGCGATACGCACGTGGTGTCAGCCTCGGTGTGCCGATGGACCCTGAACCGACCGTTCTGCCGATCGGCAAGGGTGAGTTGTTGCGGGAAGGGACGGATGTGGCGATCGTCGCGATCGGTGTCACGGTCTGGCCGGCGATGAAGGCCGCTGAGCGGTTGGCTCAGGAAGGTATTTCTGCCGCCGTGGTCAACGCCCGGTTTGCGAAGCCGCTGGACAGCGAACTCATTCTGAAGACCGCAAAGAACGTCCGTTGTCTGGTGACGGTGGAAGAAGGCTGCAAGATGGGCGGCTTCGGTTCGGCCGTCTTGGAGACCCTGTCCGAAGCCGGAGTCATGCTGCGCACCAAGGTCCTCGGGTTACCGGATTGGTATATCGAGCAAGGGCCACAGGATCTGTTGCGTGAACGGTATGGTCTCACAGCCGACGGCATTTATAGCAGCGTGAAACAGTTGTTCGGAGCCGGTGTGGTGGCGGACGATGCCGCTCGCTTGGCTTCCCTCGTCGGCAGTTTGCCGCACGGCGATGAACAGGGCAGCTAATAGACCGAAGCGCAACGCGACAGGCTGACAGACCTATGCATATCACCAGGAAAAAAACGCGGCAGATTCAGGCGGGATCGGTCAAGATCGGCGGTGATGCGCCGATTTCGGTCCAGTCGATGTGCTCGACCGATACGCGTGATGTGAAGGGGACCGTCGAGCAGATCCGGCAATTGGAAACCGCCGGCTGCGAGCTTATTCGTGTCGCCGTACCGGACGAGGCGGCGGCGGACGCGCTGCCGAAGATCAAGGCCGCGATGACGGTGCCGTTGATCGCCGACATTCACTTCGATCATCGTCTGGCTCTCAAAGCTGCCGAAGTCGTCGATTGTGTTCGTATCAACCCCGGCAACATCGGGGCGTGGTGGAAAGTGCAGGAAGTAATTAAGGCTGTGAACGAGCGTGGCATTCCCCTGCGCGTCGGTGTGAACGGCGGCTCGCTCGAGCGGCCGCTGCTGGATAAGTATGGGTGGCCTTCACCGGAAGCCCTGTCCGAATCGGCCTTAAACGCTGTCCATGCGCTGGAAGACGAAGGCTTCACCAATATGAAGGTGTCGCTCAAAGCGTCCGACGTGCATCACGCGATCGATGCCTACTATCTGTTCTCGACTCAGTCCAACTATCCCCTCCACATCGGTATAACGGAAGCGGGCACGGCGATGACCGGTGCGGTCAAGTCCGCCATCGGACTCGGCTGGCTGCTCTCTCAGGGTATTGGTGACACGCTACGCGTCTCGCTTGCCGCCGATCCAGTGGAAGAGGTCAAAGTTGGCTTCGAAATTCTAAAGTCGCTGGAGTTGCGTCATCGAGGCATCAATGTCATCGCCTGCCCGACCTGCGGCCGGGTCGAGATCGATGTGGTGCGTATGGCCAACGAGTTGGAAAAGAAGCTCGGCCATATCAAGACGCCGCTCAATGTGTCCGTCCTCGGTTGCGTAGTCAACGGCATCGGCGAAGGCAAGGAAGCGGATATCGGCATTGCCGGCGGCGAAGGCAAAGGCATTCTCTTCAAGAAGGGAAAGCTGATGCGCAAGGTGCCCATGGACGAACTCATGGACACCCTCATTCACGAAGTCGAACAGCTGGCGAAAGAAAAAGAGGCTGAGGCGGCTGGCGCCACGCACAACGGGTCGTCGTCGGACGGACAGCCGGAAGCAGGCTGGGAATTGATGGGCCACATGCCGGATGAACAGTCGACCATCGTCCGCGACATTCCCGTGCTTCCGAGCAAGCCCTAGTCGGTCTTACGCTGGTCACCGGCTGTTTTCTCTGAAAATTCCTCCGTTTCTCCGCTCTTCGCGGTTGAGTTCCTGAAGCTCCCCCTTCTATAATCCGATCCGTGGCGCCGTACCCAAGTGGCTAAGGGAGCAGTCTGCAAAACTGCGATGCGGCGGTTCGAACCCGCCCGGCGCCTCCAACC
>WBZN01000469.1_pt1 | contig 32221 bp, 27 predicted proteins | sample 5204281 | NCBI WGS metagenome assembly WBZN01 (sample SAMN12344347, study PRJNA552823) | activated sludge metagenome | biome: Activated sludge suspended growth; feature: Nitrification reactor; material: Wastewater; isolation source: activated sludge from nitrification reactor of wastewater... | reverse complement strand
GAAGGTCGTCGGCGTCGGCAGCGTCGGAACACGCTGCTGGATCGTGCTGCTCATCGGCGTCCACGACCGTGATCCGTTGTTCCTCCAGGTGAAGGAGGCAGAACGATCCGTGCTCGAACGCTTCCTCGAACCCGGGCAGTACCAGAACCAGGGCGAGCGGGTGGTCTCGGGACAGCGGTTGATGCAAGCCGCGAGCGACATCCTGCTCGGATGGATCCGCACGACCGGCCTCGACGGCGTGCAGCGAGACTTCTACCTCCGCCAGCTGCGAGACTGGAAGGGGTCGTTCTCCATCGAGGATGCGCGGCCCTCCGGCATGTCGCTGTACGGCGCGATGTGCGCCTGGACGCTCGCGCGCGCGCACGCCCGCTCGGGGGACAGGGTCGCGATCGCCAGCTATCTCGGCAGAACCGAGCGCTTCGACCAGGCGATCGCGACGTTCGCGAGCACCTACGCCGACCAGAGCGAACGGGACTACGACGCGCTGCTCCGGGCGATTCGTAGCGGCCGGCTCGCGGCGGAGCGCGGTGTCTGACGCGTTCGACCCGTGCGTGGCCGCGGAGTGAAGCCGCTCAGGTCACTCCGTGATCAGGGATGAATCACGATCGCGGCCGGATCCGCGGTGGGTGGTGTGGTGATGACGAGCTGTCCCTCGCGGGGCTCGCTCGTGCAGCCACCACAATCCACGCGGTAGCCGTTGGGATAGACCCGCAGGGGAACCGAGAGCTCGGTCGGTAGCGTCGGGCTGCGGTCGGGGTGGTAGAGGAAGGTGAACGTCGAGGTCGCTGCATCGAACGCATAGGAGATCGGCTTGCCCGCAACGCGTTCGGGATACGGGCGGACGATGGCGCCGAGCAGCTCGGGTTTCTCCTGGCCGTCGGGCGTGAGCAAACCGTAGCCATCGCTCTTGTCGTAGGACCAGTACATCGTGCTCGCGGCCACCTGGCCGGCGGCGTCGTACTGGGCCGTCATGTAGTCGGCGATCCCCGGCGACGTCCCGACGCCCCCGTACTCGCCGATCCACAAGCCTGCATGGAGCGTGTCTGCTTCCACGGCGAGCTCGCTCACGTTGTCGATGATCATCTGGCGATGCGTCGGGTCGAACCCACCGCCGCCCTCGGCGTTCGGATCGTACGAGTGCGGCGCGTACATGACATCGGGGAAGTCGAACGCGGTGAGCCCGGTCGCGATGCCGCCATTGCGGCTGGCGCTCGGTTCGACAAACGCGATCCAGCCCGGGGCCGCACCGCGGACCGCTGCGACGACGTCCGCGTAGAGCGGTTGGAGCCGGTCGCGCTCGAACTTGAAGATCGGGTAGGTGCCCCAGTTCGGTTCGTTGAGCACGTCGAAGCCGATCACCGCGGGCGCTGCCGCGAGGCGCTCGGCGACGTGCCGCCAGGCATCGATGAAGTGTTGCCGGCGATCGTTCAGATAGAAGTCATCGACGCACGCTTGGACATTGCGATCGAGCGAGCTGAGAAACCATGGCGTCTGCGGTACGAACGCGGCGTAGCGCGCCTCGTCGCATGCCCAGCGCGGCGCGCCATCGAAGCCGAAGCCTTCCCCATAGATGTCCTGGTGCATCTCGAGCACGACCGCGAGGCCGCTGGTGTCGGCCCACGCGAGCCGCTCGGCAACGCGATCGAGGTACGCGTCGTCGAACGTCCCCTCGTTCGGCTCGACCGCGGCCCACGTCATCACGAACCGCACGGCGTTCAGGCCCCAGTCCGTGCGGATTCGCTGGTAGTCGAGCAGCTGCTTGTCATCGAGATACGGCGCAGCCTTCTGGGATCCTGAGAGGTTTACCCCCCGCAGGATCGCGGCCCTACCATCGGGCGCGCGCAAGACGCCATCGTGCACGTGCCAACCTGGTGGTTCCACCGGGCTGCTGCAGCCACTGGCGACGACAAGGCAGCACCACAAGCTTCGCACCCTCAAACGCTATCACGATCGTTCCACCGCGCTCGCAGAACCCGGTGCGTGCGATCGACGACGCGCCGACCGAATTGCGCACACTCGTGCACGTGAAACAGCGCATGGCGCGCCTGCCGCAGAAAGAGGCAGAATCACTTATCAGGACCAGCACCGATGACGTCGACCCACTCAGGATCGCGGTCACCCCGATCCTGGGTAGCAACCGTGGCGGCGGCGATACGGTCACGGCGTTCGAGGTCCGCGACACGATCCACGATCGTCTCGTCGCCCGGCTCGAGCTAGCACCCGCGAACCAGTCGAGCTCACGGCCATGCGCGGATCGACGTGGTGACGGTCGCGACAGGCGGGACGGACATCGATCGAGGCTCGCGATGCGGCATTCGTGGGCGACGATGCGTTGCTCGTGCTCGGCAACGACGAGCAACTCAGCTGTGTCTCGACGTCGACGCAGGCGCGAACGTCGATCGGGGCGAGACAGGGCCTGTCAGCGACCCGAGACGATTTCGCGACAAGAGAGTGCGAAGCACCTCCGTGGCTGTTACGTTGGAATCGTCATGCCGAGCACGAACGCCTGGAAGCGTCGGGCCTTCGCGATCTCGGGCCTCACGATTCTCGCAGCATCGTGCGTGTACCTGTTGCTACGCAACAGCGCGGATCCAGGCCACTACTACGAGTATCACAGCACCCCCGAGCGGTTCGTGTACCCCACTCACGACGTGATCGTGTGGACCTCGGTGATCGTCGTCGAGCTGTTGGTCGCTTCGGGATTTTTACTCGTGACCTCGTCGCTGCCGAAAGCGTGCATGGTCCTCGTGCTCGTCTTCGGAGTCGGGCTCGCCGCGATGATTCCGTTCGCGATGCATGCACCGCCGTATTTCGGAGCCCACACGGTCTTCTTGATCGTTGCGACCGGCTGGTGCTTGGTCGCGGCGATCGTCACGGGGCTCGTCGGGGCTCGAGCTGGTTGACCGACCTCACAGGTTCTTCATGAGCCAAGGCTTGGCCGTTTCACTGAAGCTCGACTCCACGTTGTTGCCCATGTAGGTCACGATCCCCGCGTCGAGCGCGTAGGTCCGTGGCTTGCCGTAGCCGCACCTGAATCCCTTGATCTTTGCCGCGACGGACGCCTTCTCATCGGCGCCTTGGTTACACAGGCCGACGACCTCATCGATGATGGCGCTGCAGATGCCGTACGCGCTATGCCCGGTCTTCGCCGCTTCGGCGCGAAGCGTGGCGCGATCCACCCAGTCGAACGAGAACGTCACCCCACACGTCTCCTGGCCAGCCTTGAGGCTCCGATCGATATAGTCCTTCTGGTCTTGCCAGAACTTCCGCTCTTCGAGTGACAGACCGGGCGTGTTGTCGCTGGCGCCACCGCTGGTTCCCCCGGGTTCCGCGGTTCCTCCGGACTCGGTCGAGAACTGCGTTCCGCCCTTGGTACACCCGACGACGGACAACAGGGCTCCCATCAAGGATGCTTGAATGACACGGCCACGGAGCTTCTTGTTCATGGGCCCGGATTATGTCGTTGGTTTGAACTGCGCGCCAGTTGTGGTGCGCACCAGTTCGAGCGCGCGCGCGAACGACCCGGCGCGTTGGTAATCAGCTCCACGTCACAGGATCACGAGCGTGCTGCGCTCGCCGATCTGCAGGGACACCCAGTCATCGTGCGCGACGACCACCACGGTGTCCGCGAGCCTGCGGACCGGCGGGTGCTCCCACTCGCGGGGGTGGCCGTAGACGGGGAAGTCGAGCACCTTCACATCGGTCAGGCCGGTGATCGCGTCGTGGACCGCGATCTCGTGACGCCCGGACGCGACCTCGAACGCGGGTGCTTCGAACGTGGACGACTCCGAGCCAGTGACGATGATCCCGCCGGGGCCAGGAATCGGCGGCGGCTTGCACGTCGCATCGACCGCGGCGCGCACGACCCCATCGATCGTGATCGTGATGTGATGTGGGAATCCACACGTCTTGGCGAACTCCGCGATGACGAGCGTCGCGAGCCGCGCCGATGGGATGGGCGCGGCGACCTGCCGATTGCTCGCCGGCACGAGTGGCCGCTGGTCGCCGCCGCACGCGATCACGAGCAGCGAGATCACCAAGCTCGTCCGCATCGAAGCAGTCTAGCGCATCGCGACCGGTGCCGTGCGAGCAATACGGTGTGGTACGAACGCGTTCTCGTACGATGTTGCTCCGCGTCGTCGCGATCTCGCTGACGCTCATCGCGTGCCGGGACCGCGCGAGACCGGCACCTTCGAGCGGCGCGCCGAGCGCGCCCGGCGCGCCGCTGCTGATGCCAGGGCAACCGCTGGCCGCTCGACCGGTTCCGCCGATCCCGCGGGCCGTCACCGATCCGGCGATCGAGCTCGTCGCCTCGGGGACCTTGACCTGCGCGCTCCTCACCAGCGGTGAGGTCTCGTGCTGGGGCGACGAACACGTCGGCCCGCATCGCGTGCCGGGCATCACCGACGCCGTGCACCTCGGCTTGCTGGGGCGTCGCGTGTTCGTCGTTCGCCGCGACGGCCAGCTCGCGTCCACGACCTCGGATCCGGGCGCGCGGCTCGAGCGCGTCCGCGGCGCCAAGGACGTCGTTCAGATCGTCACGAGCTCCGACGCGCTCTGCGTGCGCGACCGGACCGGCGGGGTCGCGTGCTGGGTCGAGGGCGGCCCGCTCGAGCTCGTCGGCGTCCGTGACCTCGCCCACGCGCGCGCGCTCGTGATGGGCACGCAAGAGGACCCGGAGTGGCGCTCGCCGCACGTCACCTTCGGCTGCGCGATCGTCGACGCCGGGCGCGTCGCCTGCTTCGATCTGTTTCGCCAGCTCGACGCCGACGAGACAACCGCTCGTCCCGGTGCGCCGCGGCCGGTGCGCATCGGGCGTGCTCGGACGTTGCGCGCGCTCGCCAGCGTCGATGAGATCATCGTTCCTGCGGATCCGCACCGGATATGCGGACGCGCCGGGGCCGGGCCCTACGCTTGTGTGTCTCCAGGATCACCCGATGCGCCCCTCGAGCCCGACCCCGAGCACGATGGCGCGATCGCGAGGGCGGGTCGGTGCGTGGCGCGCGCCCCCGACGCCGTCACGTGCCACCAGGAGCTGCAACCCGAATCGACGGTCCACGTGCCTGGCTTGCTCCAGCTCGTCGACGGTGACGACCACGCGTGCGCGTTGATCACGGGCGGCCGCGTCGTGTGCTGGGGAAGCAACGAACGCGGCGGGCTCGGCTCGCTCGTACCGCCACCGCCGCCCGACGAGGCCGTCGACGTCGCCGGGCTCGCCGATGCCACCGACCTCGCGCCGTGGGCGCGTGGTGCGCTCGCGGTGCGCGCCAATGGTCAGATCGCGTACTGGGGAACCAAGGCCGGTGATGGGCACGACGCGTCGATCGACATCCCCACGACGTTCTCCACGATCACCGATGCCCTGCGGGTCTTCAGCAACCGAAAGGTCGCATGCGTGGTTCGCCGCGCGGGCCCGGTGGCGTGTTGGGGTCACTGGGGTGACTGGGAGCTGGAACAGGGTACGCCGCTCGCTCCTGCGACGCCGACCGAGATCCCGGCGTTCGCGGGCGCGCGGACCCTGAGATTCGGCGACGACGGGATGATCGCGACGCTCGCGGACGGGCGGGTGTTGCACCTGGGCGACACGCGCCTCGGGCCCAGCTCGGCCGCGCGGCCCGCGCCGTTTCCGGGCGGCGAGCACGCCGTCGACGCCCTGGTGGTCGATCGGTGGGTGTGCTTGCGCGACCGCACGCCTGGACCCGTGACTTGTCACGCGGAGACCCACGACTGGGTGACCGCGTCGATCAGACTCGACGTCCCGGACGTGGTCGAGATGGCAGGCGTGCCGCCGCGCAACGTCACGTCCGCGCCGCGCAAGCTGATCGGCCCATTCGATGGACCGGATCAGGGACTCGCGTTCCCCTCGGCGTTCGTCGCCTTGCGCCGCGCCGACGGACGAGTCGTCGATGCACACCTCACGATCGACGCCGGCGCGCCGCACGCGGCGCTGACGCCGCTCACCCCCCACGCGTCGCGCCTGTTCACCACGCAGCTCGCGTTGTGTGCCGTCGGCGATACGGTCACCTGTCATTCCGACGAACACGACGACTGGATCCCCGAGCATTGGACCCCGCCGGCGGTCCTCCGCGAGCTGGCCTCGGCGTGGGCGTTCACGCTCGGAGACCCGACGTGCCTGCTCCGCGCGAACGGGCACGTCGCGTGCCTCGGTGATCGCTCCTCGCCCGGGTTCGTTGCTTCGCGAGGGCTCGGCAACGCGATGTCCGAGGTTCCGGTCCCCGTCGAACCATGAGGCCCACCCCCACGGGCGTAACCCACGGGGTGCACCAGCGCTCGCAACCTGTTGTTTGAAGACGGTCTTGGCGTTGGCTTGCCCCTTGCTCGTTCCGTGAAGACAACAAGATGAGCACGCACCATCCAGACCTGCCCGAACTGGAGACTCTCGAGATCGAAGCCTTGATCGGAGTCTCGGGGGGATTCGAGACGTCATCCCAGGAGCTAGAAGCCGCCTGTGCCGCAGGAGCGGCCGCGCCTCCCCCTGGCTGGACCGCGCAGCAGGGCTGTTTGGCCGGCGTCGCCAGGTTCAGCGCCAACAAGGAGGATAGTGTCTGGCAGAAGGCCCTCGACACCGTTCTGCCGAAGGCCAAGTAGCCCCGGCCTCCTCCCGACGTTCCTCGACATGGCGTCGCCCCGTGTAAAGTGAGCCACCCATGTCCGACCCACAGCAGCCGCGTCCAGCGAGCAAGCCCCTGACTCACCTCGGCGCGCTCGGCGTGATCTTCGGTGCCGTTGGTCTGGTCGCCTGCTCGAAGGCCGGCGAGACCCCGCTGGACGCGGTGTTCGACCCATCGCACGACGCGCCGGCACCGCACGCCGACGCCGCCGCCGACGCCGGCCAGCACGACGCGACCGGCACGGACGCGAGCGTGCTGGGGCCTTCTGACGGTTGGCTGTACACGAGCGGCAACAAGATCTATGTGAACCGGCCCGGGGGCGGAGTGCCCTGGATGGGGCGCGGGGTGAACATGGATGACATCTTCCTGTGCGGCTTCAACTACGGGTTGCAGCTGCCGTCACCAGAGACCCAGCTCGAGACGATCGCGGCGGGGCTGATCGCCCAATGGAAGCCGAACTTCATCCGGATCTCGCTGGGCATGAATAGCCACCCGATCGTGACCAGCTGGCTCGGCAATCCCGAGCAATACAAGACCCCGATGACCAACGTCATCCGTGCCATCGGTGCCCACCCGAACGTCTACGTGCTGGTCACGCTCCGCAGCGACGCCTCGATGATCGGGTACGACCAGTCCACGAGCGATCGTGAAGCGACCGGGCTGCCGTCCGGTCCCACGACGACGCCCGACCCTGTCGCGTTCCCGACCGGGACCGACGCGACCTACGTCGCGCTGGTCGATACCTTCGCCGACGACAAGTTCGTGATGTTCGGGCTCACGAACGAGCCCGGTGGCGATGACCTGACCGGGGCGCAGGTGGCCGGCGCGATGCAGCACGCGGTGGAGGTCATCCGTGCGGAAGAAGACCGCCTCGGGGTTCGTCACCACATCATCTCGGTGCAGGGAAACAACTGGACCAAGGACGTCAGCTACTACGCCTCATCGCCGATCCCTCACGACAACATCGTCTACGAGGTCCATGGGTATCCACCCACGCCGAACATGTACACCTACTCCGAGATCCCGGTCATCCTCGGTGAGTACGGCACGCTGAACAGCGTCACTTCGCTGCTCTTGTACTCCGATCTGGAGTCCAAGCAGATCTCGAATCTGGCGTGGGACTTCGAACCGTACAGCGATTGCACACCTGATCTCGTGGTCGTCAGTCAAGACGCAACGATCCTCACGCCTTCGACGTGGGGCTCGCTCGTCAAGAATTACCTGACCTCGCACGCTCCGTGAACGCCGTCCGTCGCGAGCGTCGCGCGGCCTCCGGCGCGGAATCAGCTCGCGGCTTGGTGCGTTCGAGGGAGATGCGAACCGCGCTCCTGATCCTGGCCGGCGCGCTGCGGGTGGGGCTACTCCAGGTCGGGCTCGTGGTCACGCTCGGGTGTGCGGCCCGGACCGCACCGCAACCCCAGCACGTGGCGCGCTTCGTGCCACCCGCCGAGCCCGTGCCCGTGCCTCGTGCGGTGCAGCTCGCCATCGGCGGGACGCACAACTGCGTGCGGATGAGCGACGCGACCGTCCGCTGCTGGGGTGAGAACCGCAACGGCCAGCTCGGAGACGGCTCGCAGATCGAGCGCCATCATCCCGTCACCGTGTCGCTCGCCCACGTGGTCGACATCCAGGTTGGCGCGGGATCGACGTGCGCGCGGCTCGAGACCGGCGAGGTGAGCTGCTGGGGCGAGCAACCAGGGTTGTTCGAGGCCACGAGCGTACCGACCAAGCTCCGCGACCGCCCCGCATCGCTATGGCTCGGCTCCGACGCGTTCCGCGCTCGCTGGCGACGGGGGAGGCCGACGTATGGCGGGGTCTTCGAGGTCTCGGATCCATCCGGCGCTCGCGTGATCGATGACGCCGTCGCGCTCGCCGGCGATCGCGATTTCGGCTGCGTGCTCGATGCCGAGCATGACATCTGGTGCCTGAATACAGGACGGCACGACGCGTTCGGCATCGGCCTCATCATCCAGAGTGTTCCGGCGCTGACGCGCGTCGAAGGCGCCGCTGGCGCGGTCCAGATCGCGGCCGGCACGAGCTTCGCCTGTGCACGCATGGGCGATGGCACCGTACGTTGCTGGGGTACGAACGACGACGGCCAGCTCGGCGACGGCACCTTCACGGACAGGGCCAGCCCCGCGGACGTCGTGGGACTGCGCGATGTGGTCGCGATCGCGGCGGCGGGGACCACCGCGTGCGCGGTGCGGGTAGACCAAACGATATGGTGCTGGGGCGACGCATACGTCGGTCGCAAGCAGTGGCCCCGTCCGCATCGGATCCCGCTCGACGGCGTCATCGAGGTCGGGGTCGCCGACGGGCACGCCTGCGCGCTGCGCGACGACGGCACGATCGCGTGCTGGGGTCAGGGGTACGCGGGCGCGCTGGGCGACGGTTTCCAGCGCGATCACGCCGAGCCGGTGCAGGTCCGGTGGCAGATGTCGCCGGTGCAATCTGCCGGGTTGCCACGCGGTGTCCACGTCAAGAGCCTCGCGATCGACGACGTCCGGACCTGCGCTGTCTTGACCGACGGAACGGTTCGATGCTGGGGCCACAACGGCGGCGTCATCGATCCGGCGCGAGCCGACGAGTCGTTCGTACAGCCCGTTCAGATCCCGGATCTGAACGGCGTCGCGGAGCTGAACCTCGACTGGCTGCGGGCGCGCGCGATCCGCGCCGATGGCCGGGTCCTCAGCTGGAACGGTGACACGCGCCCCACCGAGCAGCTCGATCACGTGACCCACGTCCTGGCGAACGGATCGCTGGTCTGCGTGCAGCGCACCAGCCTGGTCGAGTGCACCGCGCGAGGGCGGACGGTTTCGATCGGCAACGCCGTACAGATGGCGATGTCCGAGAACGACCCGCCGGATCCGTGCGTCGCGCTCGCGGATCGGACAGTGGCCTGCCTCACCGACACCGGCTTCGCCGCGCAGCCAGGCCTCCGCGATGTGGTCCAGGTCGCGATCGGCGACGTCGAAGAACCGGCGTGCGCGCGGCTCACCGACGGGCACGTCCGATGCTGGGGAGGCGCCGGCGCTCCACCTGGACCGCCGCTCGCGCGCTTGCACGATGTCATCGACCTCGTCGCCGGTCCGTTCGGGAGGTGCGCGCGAACCAGCTCCGGCACGGTGTGGTGCTGGGGCCACTTCCATACCTGGCCGAACGAGCCGACCGAGATCCCGTGGCTCCGCGGTGCTCGCCAGATCGTGCTCGCCCAGCAGCACGCGTGCGCGGTGTTCGGCGAGGACGTCGTCATGTGCTGGGGCGAGAATCGCAGCGGCGAGCTCGGGGATGGCACGATGGACGCGAGTCCACGCCCAACGCGCGTCCGGTGGTAGCCCGCCGGGGCCCCGATCGGCCCGGAGGACTGGCTGAATAACCGCGCCGCGCCGCGCGTTGTCCAAGGATGAGATTCGGCGTCGCGGTCCAGCTGGTCATGGTCGCGTGCACGCATGGCGTGCCGCCCGCCGACCCTCGCTGTGCAGACGGCGCACCGCTATTTCAGGGCGACGACCAGCGGGGCGATCACGTGATTCGAGCCTGGATCTCGACCGTGGGCGCGTGGGCGTACTCGGAGTCCGGACGCTCGATCGAGCGCGGGTGTCTCGACGCAGCCCAGCTGGCGGAGGTTCGCGGCGCGATCGCCCGCGCGACGTGGATGCCGCAACGCTCGGCATGCACCGTCGGTTGCGTCCCGGGGCCCGGGGGGGCGAGGAAGTACTACGTGAACGATCAGCTCGTGTTCGTCGCCGAGGACTGCGGCACCAGCCCCGACGACGCGACGGCGACCGCCATCGCCGACATCTTCACGACCGTGAGCCTCGCCCGTAAGTGACCGCTGGGGAACGCCACATCGCGATGATGATGGCGGCTCGATCTCGGCGGGCTCGGCGTCCGTGCGCGGCGCGGTGACGAGCCGGCAGAGATCAGAAAGATCCGGACCGAAGATGTCGTGTGATCGCCGCGGGCGCCGTCTGGACGACGTCCAGGTGACATTGCGGTGAGCCTTCTCCGTCGTGCGACAGATCCCGCCGGAAGCTGATCCAGTTCCGTCACATGCCTGCTGCAAATCGGTCGCGTCGAGCGCAGAGGATGCACTTGGGTGAGGGTCAACGCGAACCACGCGATCAGGGCCGCTTGTTGGCTGGCCGGCGTCGCCGCGTTCGCGGCGGTCCTCGCGACCACGGATCTGGCGCGGGCGACCCCGATCGTGCTCGCCGCGGGGCCGTGGATCGTCCTCGGGTTGCTGCCGTATCTCGGGCAGATCAGCCTGGACGCGCTCGCGTGGAAGACCCTGCTCGAGGGGCTCGGACAGCGCGTTCCTTGGCGCACGCTGATCTCGGTCCGGTTGTCGACGGAAGCCGTGCTGATGAGCGTGCCCGGTGGGTCGCTGATCGGCGAGTCCCTGAAGCCGTATCTGTTGACCCGGGCCACGGCCATCCCGATCGTCGACGTGGTCGCGAGCGTGGGCGTGAAACGCGCGCTGCTCGCCGCGGCGCAGGCCCTGTACCTGGGGATCGCCGTGGGCTGCGGCTACGAGCTGCTCGCGCAGCACGCCAGCCAGATCGCCGGCACCACCGCGCTGCCCCAGCTGATGATCGCCGCGGTGGCCGTGCTCGCGATCGTCGCGATCGCGCTGCTGCTCGTGGTGATCAGCGCCCGGGTCGCAGATCGCGTGCATCGGCTGCTGCGCCGGATCCCGTCGAGACGGATCCGGGCGGCGCTCGACGCTCGTCACGCGAGCTTCGCGGCGACCGACGCCGCGTTCGTCGAGCTCGGCGCGCAGCGGGGCCGGATGGCCGGTGCGCTCGCGCTGCTCGCCGGCGCGTGGTTCGTCGAGACGCTCGAGACCGTCCTGCTCTGTCGGTTGATCGGGATCGACCTGTCGTTCGCTCAGCTGCTCGCCATGGAGGCGACGGTCGTGCTCGCACGCAACCTCGCGTTCTTCATGCCGGCCGGCCTCGGCGTGCAGGACGCGGGCTATGTCGCGTTTCTCTCGGCGTACGGACTGGCGTCGGCGGCGTCGGCCGCGTTCGTGATCGTGAAGCGCACCAAGGAGCTGGTGTGGATCGGGGTCGGCTACCTGATGTTGTTCAGACTCGACCATCGCGATGACACGGTGGTGAGCCTTGCTGCGCCGGTGGGCGCGGAGATCGGAACCACTCGATGACTGCTCGCGTCTTGTTCATCTGCGGCAACCACAACCACACGACGATGATGCACCAGATCGCGGCGCAGCTACCCGACTGCGATCGCTGGTTCACGCCGTTCTACTGCGACGACGGCAGCGCGCTCGATTGGCTCCGCCGCGCGCACCTCCTGGAGTTCGTCGCGCTCGGCCACGAGTTTCGCGCGCGGTGCCTGCGCTACCTCGCCGATCATCACCTCCAGATCGATCTCGGCGGCAAGCAGGGAACCTACGACTTGGTCGTCACCTGCTCCGACCTGCTCGTGCCCTCGAACATCGGCGCGACGCCGCTGATCGGCGTGCAGGAAGGGATGATCGATCCGAAGCTGTTCTGGTGGAAGGTGATGCAGGCGCTGCCCGCGCTCCGCCTGCCGCGCTGGGCGGCCGGCACCGCATGCACCGGGCTGTCCAACGCGTACTTCAAGTATTGCGTCGCGAGCGAAGGCTATCGCAGCGACTTCATCGCGCGGGGCGCACCGCCGGACAAGCTCGTGGTCACCGGGCTGCCGAACTTCGACGCGTACGCCAAGCACGTCCTGCCCGGGCACTGGATCGAGCACAGCGTGCTCGCCTGCACCTCCGACGGTCGCGAGTGCCTCCGGTTCGATGATCGCAAGGCGTTCATCGCGTGGGCGCGCGAGATCGCGGGGACCCGCCCGCTCGTGTTCAAGTTCCATCCCAACGAGCGGATGTCGCGGGCGATCGCCGAGGTCCGGAAGTGGGCTCCCGAGGCAGGTTGCCTGACGTCCGGCTCGGGCGAAGAGCTCGCCGCGAACTGTCACACGCTGATCACCGAGTGGTCGACGCTCGCGTACGTCGGCCTCGCGCTCGGCAAGCCGACCCACAGCTACCGAGATCTCGATCGGCATCGCTCGATGATCCCGCTCCAGCACGGCCGCGGCGCGATCAACATCGCGCAGGTGTGCCGCAAGGCGATCGCGGCGCACCGCACGGCGCCGGCGCTGTGGAGCGTGGCATGAAGACGGTGGTCGTGATCCAGGCGCGCACCGGATCGACCCGGTTGCCCGGCAAGGTGATGCTGCCATGCGCCGGCGCGAGCGTGCTCGCGCGGATGCTCGAACGGGTGACCGCGGCGACCACGCCATCCGACGTCGTGGTCGCGACGACCGCGCGTCCCGAGGATGACGTGATCGTCGAGGTCGCCCGCCAGTCGGGCGTCGAGGCGATCCGCGGCCACGACACCGATCTGCTCGATCGCCACATCGCGGTGGCACGCGCGACCGGCGCGGAGGTGGTGGTCAAGATTCCCTCGGACTGCCCGTTGATCGATCCCGCGACGATCGATCGCGTGATCGGCGCGTTCCTCACCTGGCGGGATGTGTCCCCGCTCGACTACGTCTCGAACCTGCACCCGCCGAGCTGGCCCGACGGGTTCGACGTCGAGGTGATGACGCGGACGGCCCTCGAGATCGCGTGGGAGCATGCGCACCGGCCGCACGAGCGCGAGCACACCACGCCGTTCCTGTGGGACAACCCGGCCCGGTTCTTCACGGGCAACGTGTCGTGGGAGACCGGCCTCGATTACTCGCGCCGCTACCGGCTGACGCTCGACTACGCGGAGGACTACGCGGTGATCCGCCGCGTGTTCGAGACGCTGTGGACCCCACGCCGCGTGTTCACGCTCGCGGACATCTTGCAGGTGCTGGACCTCCAGCCCGCCGAGAACGCGATGCATCTGGGTACCAGCTGGTACCGCAACCACCCTGGAGCGTTCCTGACGCTCGACGAGGAGTCGCATGATCGACCATGACCAGCTCGCTCTCAAGGTTCGCGAACACGTGATCCGGATGACCCGCGGAGGAGGCTGCTTCCTCGGCGCGTCGCTGTCGTGCACGGACCTGCTCGTGCATCTCTACACGCGCGTGCTGAGGTGCTCGCCGACCACCTGCGCGGACCCCGATCGCGACTACCTGCTGATGTCCAAGGGCCACGACGTGCCCGCGCTGTACGCGACGCTGGCGGAGCTCGGCTGGATGGCCAAGAGCCGGCTCGCGCGCCACCTCGATCCCGAGGACTCGATCTACTGGCACCCCAACCGTGACATCCCCGGCGTCGAGTTTCATTCGGGCTCGCTCGGTCACCTGCTCGCGGTCGGCGCCGGCGTCGCGCTCGACGCCCGGATGCGTGGCGGCCCCAACCGCGTGTTCGTCGTCCTCGGCGATGGCGAGCTCGACGAGGGATCGATCTGGGAGACCGTGCTGGTCGCGGGCGCCCACGAGCTCGACAACCTCGTCGCGATCGTCGACCGCAATGGCTTCCAGGCGAACGTCGCGACCGAGGAGCTGATCCCGCTCGAGCCGCTCGCCCCCAAGTTCGAGGCGTTCGGATGGCGTTCGCTGCGGGTCAACGGGCACGACCACGGTCAGCTCGACCGCGCGTTCGCCCAGCTGCCGCTGGCGCCAGGACGCCCGACCGTGATCATCGCCGACACGATCCGCAACAAGGGCCTGCCCTCGCTCGAGGGCAAGCCGGACCGCTGGTTCGTGCGTCTCACCCCGCCCGAGATCGAGCAGCTGATCTCCGAGCTCCACGGCGCCGCGGCCGCGCCCCTGACCTCTCCCACCCTGACGGTGCGCTGATCATGACCACGCTCTACGAACGCACCCTGCGCGACCTCGCCGCAACGGATCCTGCCCTCGTCGTGATGACCGCCGAGAACCGCGCGGCGCTGCGATCGCTGCCGGCCGCGCTCGGCGATCGGTTCGTCGACGTCGGGATCGCCGAACAGACGCTGATCGGGATGGCGGCCGGGCTCGCCTTGCGCGGCCGGAAGCCGATCGTGCACGCGCTCGCGGCGTTCCTGACGATGCGAGCGTTCGAGTTCATCCGCACGGACATCGGCATCGCGGGGCTGCCGGTCAAGCTGGTCGGCGGCGTCCCTGGCGTCCTCTCCGACGCCAACGGGCCCACCCACCAGGCGATCGAGGACATCGCCTTGATGCGCGGCATCCCCGGCATGCAGGTGTTCTGTCCCGCGGACGACGGCGAGCTGGCCGCGGCGCTGCCCGCGCTGCTCGCGGATCCTGCCCCCTGCTACATCCGCTATCCGGGCGCGCGCACGCAGCTCGAGCACCCGCTGCCCGGGCAACCCCGACGGATCGAGGTCCTCGCGCCCGGCGACGACGTCGCGATCCTCACGTACGGGGTCTTGTGCGGTGAGGCGCTCGCTGCCCGGGAACGGCTCGCCGCGGTCGGGATCTCGGCGCGCGTGCTCAACGTGCGCATGCCCAAGCCTCTCGACGAGCCCGCGGTGCTGGCCGCGGCGTTCGAGACCCGCCTGCTCGTCACCCTCGAGGACCATCTCGAGACCGGTGGCTTGTACTCGATCGTCTGCGAGCTCCTGGTGCGCTCCAGGCTCGGCGCAGATGTCCTGCCGATCGCGCTGCGCGAGCGCTGGTTCAAGCCGGCGCTCCTCGACGACGTGCTGGCGGTCGAGGGCTTCACCGGGGCGGCGATCGCGGAGCGGATCCTCGCGCGCTTCGACCAGCCGCGGGCCCGCAACGGCGTGCGGCTCAACCAGGACGACCCGACGATCGCCCGGTCGGAAGCCCTGTGGACCCGGGCGCGCCGGCTGATCCCGGCGGGCACCCAGACCCTCGCCAAGGGTCCGACCCAGCACGTCGATGGCGTCGCGCCCAAGTACCTGGTGCGCGGCCGCGGCGCGCGCGTGTGGGACGTGGACGGCAACGAGTATCTCGATCTGACCATGGGCGTGGGGCCGCTGTCCCTCGGATATGCCGATCCCGTGGTCGACGAGGCCGTCCGCGCGCAGCTGAAGGACGGGATCACGTTCTCGCTCATGCACCCACTCGAGGTGGAGGTCGCGGAGCTCATCCGCGACGCGGTGCCCAGCGCCGATGCGGTGCGGTTCTCGAAGACCGGCGCCGACGTGACCTCGGCGGCGGTTCGCCTCGCCCGCGCGTTCACCGGGCGCGATCGCGTGGTGTGCTGCGGGTACCACGGGTGGCACGACTGGTACATCGCGACCACGGATCGCAACGCGGGGATCCCGGGGGCCGCGCGGGAGCTGGTCTCGACGATCCCGTACAACGATCTGGATGCGCTCCGCACCGCGATCACCGACGAGACCGCGTGCGTCATCCTCGAGCCGACCGTCGTCGAGCCGCCGCGCAACAACTTCCTCATCGAGCTCCAGGCGGTCTGCAACGAGCACGGCACGCTGCTGATCTTCGACGAGATGTGGACCGGCTTCCGGCTCGCCCTCGGTGGCGCGCAGCAAGCGTTCGGAGTGCGGGCGGATCTCGCGTGCTACTCGAAGGCCGTCGCCAACGGCATGCCGCTCGCCGTGTTGGCCGGCCGCGCCGATGTGATGCGGCTGCTCGAGCGCGACGTGTTCTTCTTCACCACCTTCGGCGGGGAGGCGCTGTCGCTCGCCGCGGCGGCCGCGACGATCTCGGAGCTCCGCCGGCGCGAGGTCCCGAAAGTTTTGGCCGCGCACGGCGACCGGCTCCGCGCCGGCTACGCGGCGATCTGTCACGAGCTGTCGCTGCCGTGGACGCGGCTCGCCGGCTACTCCGCGCGCCTCCTGCTCGAGCTCGACGGCGCGGTCGTCGGCGACCCGCTGATCGCGAAGTCGTTCGTCCAGCAGGAGCTGATCCGGCGAGGTGTGCTCTGGTCGGGGTTCCACAACCTGTCGTGGGCGCACCGCGAGCGTGACATCGACTACGTCCTCGGGTGCTATCGCGAGATCTTGCCCGCGCTCGCCGACCACGTCGCGCGCGGGTCCGTGGCGAAGGCGCTGCGTGGCAAGCCGCTCGAGCCGGTGTTCCGGAGGATGCGATGACGCTCGCGCTCGAAGCCAAGGTGTGCGTGGTCACCGGTGCCCTCGGGCTGCTCGGACGAGAGCTGGTCGCGGCGCTCGCGCGCGCCGGCGCGAAGGTCGTGATCACCGACCTCGATCATGGGGCGTGTGTCGATCGCGCACACCGCACCCCCGGCGCGCTCGGACACGGCGCCGACATCACCCAGCCCGAATCGGTCACGGCGCTGCTCGCCGCGATCCTCGACCGGTTCGGCACGATCGACGTCCTCGTCAACAACGCCGCGATCAACGACAAGTTCGAATCACCGGGTGCGGCCGCGCGCGAGTCCCGGATGGAGCACTACCCGCTCGAGCTGTGGCGGCGGTCGCTCGAGGTCAACGTGACCGGGATGTTCCTGTGCTGCCAGCTCCTCGGGACGGCGATGGCGGCCCGAGGCGCTGGCTCGATCATCAACATCGCTTCGACCTACGGGATCGTCGCGCCGAACCAGTCGCTGTACCGCCGCGCCGACGGCACGCAACCGTTCTACAAGTCCCCGGCCTACCCGACGACCAAGGCGGCCGTGCTCGGCTTCACCCGGTACCTCGCGGCGTACTGGGGCGCCGCCGGCGTCCGCGTCAACGCGCTGTCGCCCGGTGGGATCGAGGCCGGGCAGGACGCGGACTTCGTCGAGCGCTACGCCGAGCGGACGCCGCTCGGGCGGATGGCGACCCCCGCCGACTACGGCGGCGCGATCGTCTTCCTCGCCAGCTCCGCGTCGGGCTACATGACCGGCGCGAACCTCGTTGTCGATGGAGGGTTCACGACGTGGTGACCACCGCAGCGCTCACCGAACGCGCGACCCTCAACGACCTCGAGATCAACAGAGCGATCGGCGACCGCGGGCTGACCGCGGCGCCGGCCGACGCGATGTCCGACGTGCTCGAAACGGTCCACTACGTCTGTCAGGCCTCGGAGGGACGTGGCGCGTTCCGCGAGGTCGCGGAATGGATGCTCCGGCTCGGAGCCGGCAATCAAGGAGGTTCCCGATGAGAAGCGAAGTCCGAATTGGTAACAAGCTCGTCGGCGATGGCCGACCCGTCTACGTGATCGCCGAGATCGGGATCAACCACAATGGTTCGCTCGACATCGCGAAGCGCATGATCGATGGCGCGGTGCTCGCCGGCGCGGACGCCGTCAAGTTCCAGAAGCGCACCCCCGAGCTGTGCGTCCCCAAGGACCAGTGGCTGCAGGAGCGCGATACGCCGTGGGGGCGGATGACGTACATCGACTATCGCCACCGCATCGAGCTGAGCGCCCGCGACTTCGCGGAGATCGATACGTATTGCCGCGACCGTGACATCCAGTGGTTCGCTTCGTGCTGGGACGAGCCCAGCGTCGAGTTCATGGAGCAGTTCGATCCACCTTGCTACAAGGCGGCGAGCGCCTCGCTCACCGATCACGCCTTGCTCCGGACGATGAAGGCGACCGGGCGGCCGCTGATCATCTCGACCGGCATGTCGACGATGGAGGAGATCGTCACCGCGGTCGCGGCGTGCGAGCACGACCGGCTGCTGATCGCGCACTCGACGTCGTCGTACCCGTGCCCGGTCGACGCGATCAACCTCAACATGATCAGCACGCTGCGGGATCGCTACCCCGATCGGCCGATCGGCTACTCCGGCCACGAGGTCGGGCTGTCTCCGACCTGGGCCGCGGTCGCGATGGGCGCGTGTTTCATCGAGCGTCACCTGACCCTCGATCGCGCGATGTGGGGAACCGATCAGGCCGCGTCGGTCGAGGTCGGTGGGTTCATGCGGCTGGTCACCAACATCCGCGACATCGAGCGCGCGTTCGGAGACGGGGTCAAGCGCGTCCACGCCAGCGAGCTCGCGAGCCGCACCAAGCTGCGTCGCGTCAGCGCCGCCGTGTCGTGAGCTGGACCGTCGCCGCGCCGCTGATCGTCGTCGGAGGCGCGATCGCGATCATCATCGCGGAGCGGGTGCGCCCGTATGACCGCCAGCGGTTCCTGCGCGCCGGGCTCGGGATCGACCTCGTCGGATATGCGCTGCTCCAGAGCGCCGCCCTGTCGTTGCTGATCAACGGCCTGGTCCGCGCGATCGATGACGCGACCGGCGCGTCGCACCACGGGGTGGTCTCCGGGTGGTCGTTCGGCGCGCAGCTCGCGTTGTTCGCGATCACCCACGACTTCTACATCTACTGGTTCCACCGGGCGCAGCACCGCTTCGGGCTGCTGTGGCGGCTGCACGAGGCGCACCACTCCGCCAAAGAGGTCGACTGGATCGCGGGCTCGCGCTCGCATGCCCTCGAGATCGTGATCAACCAGACCATCGAGGTCTCGGCGATGGTCATGCTCGGGGCATCGACGGACGTGATGCTGTGCAAGGGCGCGCTCAGCATCGTGTGGGGCATGTGGATCCACGCCAACATCGACGTCCGCTCCGGCTGGCTGCAGTGGTTCATCAATGGCCCCGAGATGCACCGCTGGCACCACGCCCTCGACTACGCGCCGCCCGGCCGCAACTTCGGCACGAAGCTCGCGATCTGGGACTACCTGTTCGGCACCGCCGATCGTCCACCGACCAAGCCGTCGGGCTATGGCCTCGCCGATCCGTTCCCCACCGGGTTCTTCGCTCAGCAGGCCGAGGCATTTCGTCGCCGGTGACCGGCCGCGAGCCAGCCGAGCAGCGACGGCGCCACGACCAACGCCGCGGCCAAGCAGGTCGCCTCGCCGATGATCGCGGCGAGCCCGAACGAGCGGATCGCGGCGTTGTCGTTCAACAGGAGTGACGCGTAGCCGATCGTCGTGGTCAGCGAGCAGATGAGGACCGCGGTGCCGGTGGTCGCGAGGATGGTGCGCGTCGCGATCTCGGGCTCGGCCCGCATGCGCGCGACGACATTGACCGTGTAATCGATCGCGATCCCGAAGGTGATCGGCAGGGCGATGAAGTCGAGGAAGTTGATCCGCAGGCCCAGCAGCGCGCAAGCCGCGACCATGGAGACCGTGCCGAGCGCGCCGCTGAGGACGGTGACCAGGCCGTACCTGCGCATCCCGATGACGATCGCCGTGAACAACAGGACGCCGAGCACCGCGGCCAGGGTGGCGCGCGGGCCATCCTGCCGGATCTGGACGATCAGATCCGCGAACACGAGGGCGTTGCCGGCGACCCGGGCCCCGGCGGGCAGCTTCAGCGACCGGATGGCCTGCGCGAGCCGCACCAGATCGTGACCGTTCCAGATCTCGAGCGCGGGCCCTTGTGACTGAAACATGAGCCGGCCGCGTGATCCGTCCCGCTCGATGAACTCCTGCGCCAACGTGATCGGGAGATCCGCGAGCTGGAGGGCCTCGAGGTCGTCGGGCGGCCGAAGCTCCGCCCACATCGCGCGATCCTCGTCCTCCAGCCGATCGCGCTGGGTGTCGGCCATCGCGCGGATCTCGGCGAGCAGCTCGAGCTTGCGGGGCTGATCCGGGGGCAGGTAGTCGGCGAGCGAGCGTGGCGCGCCGAGCAGCTGGAGCGCCGGCGTGACGCCCGCGTTCAACTGGCTCACCGCCGCGACGATCTGGACGGCATCCTGAGGACGATCCAGCGCGTAGACAAAGCCACCTGCCATGCCCTTGCCGAACGCGGCATCGATCCGATCCATCCAACCGTTGGCATCCTCCGCCTCGGCGCCGCTCGATCGGAGGTTGGTGAAGTTGTACTCGAACGGATCATCGGCCACGTAGCGCCAGGTGATCCCGCCCGCGATCCCCCCGACGAGCAGGGTGACCGCGACCACCCATCCCGGATGGCGTGGCACGAGCCGTCCCAGGAGCCCCCCACCCCTCCGCCTGCGGCGCACGCGGAGGCCGCGCCGTTCGAGGACACAGAGGGCGGCGGGCAACACGGTGTAGGCCGTGATCCAGCACAGCGCCATGCCGATGGCGCCGATGACGCCGAAATGCCAGAAGCCGCGGAAGCTGGTGACGTTGAGCGACGCGTACGCGACGCCAGCTGCCGACGCGGCGGCGATCGTGCCGCGCACCGTACCCTCGATCGCGCGAGCGAGGGCTTCGACCCCATGGCGGCCAGCGCGACGCTCTTCGAAGTGGCGGGCGAGCAAGATCACCGGGAAGTTGATCCCGTTGCCGATCACGATCGCGGCGAGGAACGCGGTCGCCGAGTTGAGGTGGCCGATGATCAGGTACGTCAGCCCGAACGTCGCCAGGGTGCCGACGGTAAGCGTCCACAACAAGGACATCACCGAGATCAGCGAGCCGAAGTAGATCAGGAGAACCAGGCCGACGAGGACCACGGTCGCGATCACCGCGCGGATCATCCCGTGCTCGATCGCGCGCTGTTCGTTGACGACCTGGATCACGTCGCCGCTGACGCCGAGCTCGACCCCGTGCGGCGCGTGCGCGCGGAGGTCGGCGATCGCACGCTGGGCCTCGCGCGCCAGCGCGATCGAGCGCCCGATATCGGTCGAGGGGAACGTCGCGGCCACGACGATGACCTGCATCCGCCGATCGCCCGACACCAGCTCGTGCGGAGCCGCGGCCTTGGCCTCGGCGAGGCGCGCCCGCAGGTCCTCGAGCTGGCGATCATCCGCGGCGTCTGCCGTGGTCACCTCGCCGTCCTCGTCGAGCGAGATGAACGCCGGGTTGGCCGCCAGCGTGTCGCGGGTGATCCGAGCGCGCAGCGCATCACGCGCCTGCTCGAGCTCGGCGAGCGGCGCGTACAAGAACGCGTGGGCCCGCGCGAACTGGCGCAGCTCGCGGTCGTCCACGGTCACCCGCGCCACCAGCTCGGGCGAGATCGCGGAGAACTTCGCACCGAGCTCGCACGCGATGCGGGAGCGAACGACCGGATCGTCAGCGACCACCACCGCGATCAGCCGCCCGAACGCGCGAGCGCGCTGCTGGATCACCCGCAGGCTCGAGACCGCCTCGGAGCTCTCCGGCAACAGGTACGACGGGTCACTCTTCAGCTCGAGCCGCGCCGCCGCGAGTCCGCCGATGACCGCCAGCACGAACGCGACGATCAGGATCGTGCACCGGCGGCGATCGATCCAAGCAGCATACCGATCCGAACGAGGAGCCACGGCGGGCCGGCAGTATAGCCAAGGCGCGCGACCCGGCACCGGCGGCTCTCCAGAATCTGCCGGCGCGATGCCGCCGCGAGCTCGCGAACTCGAGCGCGGACGAACATGGCGATCGATCCGTTCGCGACGCGAGCCCCGCTGGCATCATGCCGACATGAATCGAGCGCTTCACCGAGATCCAGGTTGTGGGCTATGCGCGTCCCTGTCGACCGCGAGCCCGCTCTACGCGGACGACCTCTGGCACGTGCGACCGATCGATCCACCCTGGGGCGTGGCGGGCTGGATGTTGCTCGTCAGCCAGCGCCATTGCCCCGGGCCGGCCCACTTCGACGATGACGAGGCGCGATCGTTCGGGCTCGCGTTGCGCCACTTCGAGCGAACGCTCGAACGCGTGACCGGTGCGCTCCGCATCTACACCGCCGCGCTCGGCGAGAGTCAGCAGCATCTGCACTGCCACATGGTGCCGCGCTATGCCTCGATGCCTCGCGACGCCGCGGGGTGGAGCGTGTTCGATCTGCAGCGAGCGGCTGCCGCCGGTGAGATCCCGACGATCGATCCCCTGACCGCCGCGCGCGTCCACGAGGCGTATGCCGACGCGCTCCGCCGCTCGCCGCCGCCCCGCGGATAGCACGCAGCGCGGCCCAGCGGGTCTTGGCAGTCATCGAGGACGGTGACGTCCGGGAACGGCGCCTCACTTCGAGGGCGAGGGCTGTCGACACGGGATCGTCACGCCATCGCACGTCGTCACCGAGATCTCGATCTTCGCGCGGGTCGCTTGCGCGGGTTCGTCGGCGTGACCGACCGCGATCACGAGCTCACCCGGTACGCCCCGGTGGATCAGATAGGCGCGGACCTGGTCGGCGCGCTGCTGGCCGAGCTTGCGGTTCTCGGCCGTGGAGCGCTTGCCCGCGGCGTAGCCATCGACGGCGATCTCGTTCCACTTGAGGTTGGCCTTCCAGGACCGAACGATGTTGTCGACCTGATCGCTCATCGCGGCGCGCGCTGGATCGTACGACACGAGCATCGCGCGGTGAGCATGCCCGACGCTCGCGGTCCGCATCATCGCGCCGGCGCCGCTCCGAGCTGGCTGATAGGGTGCTGGCTTCGGCTGGAGCGCTCCGGTGGTTTCGGACTTGTCCCCGCGGTAGATCTTCGGGGGCGCGACGACGCCCGGTACGGCGAGCTTCGGCGCCTCCGGGCCCGCCGGCCGCGCGCCTGGTGACTCGGCCTTCGCCGGGGCCGCGTACGCCAGCGTCGGCGCGCGCGTCTTCGCACCATCGCCATCGCTGGCGGTCATGAGGCTGCTGGCGAACTGAGCACCCGTGTCGGCGTCGACGGGCTTGGCACGCTCTGCGTGAACACCGACCGGTACCGCGATCACCGCCGCGACGAGCAAACACCTTGAGGTCATTCCCTCCACCATACGGAGTTTCGATCGCCGAAGATAGGTGAGCAGCAGAGCCCGCGCGACGACACCCACGACGCTGTGTGCGCCCCCGCTGCGGGCTCCTACATCCAGCATGACGGTGACAACTCCGCGACGATCTCGGCGCGGCTCGGCGCGACGTGGCTTGTGGCGTCGCCATGACAAGTGTCCTAGCCACCCTGCAGGCCGCGGTGACCCGTCCCCGCGCTGCTGCTGCGTCCGGGCGGCTCGAACTGCATCCCGCGGTGGGCAGGCGACGTGTGGCCTCGTAGGTGCACCAGCCCTATCTCCAACCTCAATCGGAGTACCGAACCATGACGATTCACAACACCCTCGAAACCATCGGACCTGACCAGCTCGTCGATGTTGCGGGCGGGTTTGGGGCGCAGCTCACCGCTGGCATGGCGCGCGCGCGGGCGATGGGGCTCACGATCACGGCGACGACCAACGGTCGCCATGTCAAGCACTCACTCCATTACCAGGGCCGCGCCTTCGATGCCGCCGGCAAGCCGTCGACGATGGCCAGGTTCTACGACGAGATGGCACAAACCAACCCGACGCAGCTGTTCTACGATCCGAAGGGCGCCTATCTCAACGGCCAGCCCCATCGCGCGATCGGTGGACACGGTGACCACGTGCACCTCGCGTATTGAGCGCGCCGCCGCGATCGGCGTGACGGGCGGGCGATCGCGCGATCGCCCGGGGTGATCGCCACCGTGGGATCCGCTCGACGTCGCTTCCGAGCGGCGAGCCGCCATGCGATCGTCGGACGCGCCCATGACTCCCGACACCAACGCCCAGCCTGGGGTGCTCGCCCCGATCGCTCCGGTCGGCCACTACGTCGTGCTCGGGCTCGAGCCGCAGGCTTCCCACGCCCGGCTGATCGACCGGCTGCGCGAGCTCGCGATCGACGACGGCATCGTCGTCGGCCTCGGCGAGCCGCTCGTCCGCGCGCTCGGCGTCCAGGTCGCCGGCCTCCGCACGTTTCCGGCGCTGAGCGCCGCCGGCGTGGCGGTTCCGTCGACGCAGGGCGCGGTGTTCGTGCACGCCCGCGGCGACGACCACGGCGCCCTGCTCCACCGCTTGCGCCACCTGCTGATCGGATTCGGCGACGGGGTTCGCATCGACGAGGATGTCGTCGCGTTCCGGCACCGGACCGGTCACGATCTGACCGGGTACGAAGACGGCACCGAGAACCCAGTGGACGCCGCCGCGGTCGCCGCCGCGATCGTCTCGGGCGATGGCGCCGGCCGCGACGGATCCAGCTTCGTCGCGGTCCAGCGATGGATCCACGATCTTGCGGCGATGGAGCGCCGGTCGGGCGCCCAGCGCGACGCCTTGATGGGACGCGCGCTCGAGTCGAACGTCGAGCTCGAGGACGCCCCGCCCGGCGCGCACGTCAAGCGGGCCGCGCAAGAGAGCTACGAGCCGACCGCCTTCATGGTGCGACGATCGATGCCGTACGGCACGCTGCGCGAGCACGGCCTCTACTTCGTTGCGTTCGGCCGCTCGCTCGATGCGTACGAACGCGTGCTGACCCGCATGGTCGGCCACGACGATGGCATCGTCGACGGCCTGTTTCAGTTCTCGCGACCGGTGTCTGGCGGGTACTACTGGTGTCCACCGCTTCGCGCGGGCAGGCTCGACCTGCGCGCGATCGGTCGTTGACGTCGGTCGCCCGCGTGGCGGCTCGCGCGCAAAGCGGCCGCCGATCGCGGTGACCCGTCTCGCCGGGAGCGCGAGCCCGGCGCTCGAACGAGCGCCCACGCGACGATCCGACGTGGGGTCGCTGTCATCGGAGCATCGCGCGCGTCGCGGCGATCTTGTCTTCGACGTCAGCGGCGCTAGGTTCGCTCAACGAGACCCGGAGAGTCCGGAGCACGTTGATGACAGGACTCCTCAAGGTCGCCTACAAGCTCCTGGTCAACGATCGGGGCCGGTTCGTTGCCCTCCTGATCGGCGTCACGTTCGCCGTGTTTCTCATGATCATGATGACGTCGGCGTTCGCCGGAATCTTGAAGAAGGCGTCGTCCACGGTCACCAACACCGGCGCGAAGGTGTGGGTGATGGATCGGTCGGTCAACAACGTGCTGAGCAGCATTCCCATGCCGGACTACGTGCTGGACGCGGTGCGCAGCATGCCGGGCGTGAAGTACGCGGTCCCGATCTATTCGGGCGGCGGGCTCGCGAAGCTCGCGAGTGGTTCCTATCAACCCGTGACGGTGATCGGCCTGGACGACTCGAGCCTGTTCGGACGACCCGAGCTGATCGAGGGCAACATCGCCGACATCTACGCGGACGACGCGATCATCGTGGTCGAGGACGAGGAGTACGCCAAGCTCGAACGTCCAACGCTCGGGACCGAGCTCGAGCTCAACGATCGGCGCGCGGTCGTCGTCGGGCTCGCCAAGGTCCCCGCGAGCGGGCTGTTCGGCATCCCGACGCTGTACACGACGTTCAGTCGCGCGACGCAATACATTCCGTCTGCGCGCTACACGATCTCGTACGTCCTGGTCGAGCCGGTCGATCGCACCGCGATCCCGGGGATCGAGCGCGAGACCGAGCGGCTCGGATACATCGCGCGGACCGAGCAAGGGTTCGTCGACTTGATCTCTGACTTTTACACCTACCACACCGGCCTCGGCACCAACATCCTGCTGATGACGGTGATCAGCTTCATCGTCGGGCTCTCGATCTCGGGACAGACGTTCTACGGGTTCGTGCTCGAACACCTCGAGCGGTTTGGCGCCCTCAAGGCGATCGGAGCGACCGGCCGCGAGCTGGTCTACATGATCCTGTTCCAGGTCGCGCTCACGTCGCTGATCGGCTACGGACTCGGCGTCGGTCTGTGCACGCTGCTGATCGCGCTCGCCAAGCTCCGGCTGCCCGACTACGCCTCGGTGATCACGTACTGGAACCTCGGGTTGGCGTTCTTGATGGTGGTGGTGATCGCGGCGATCTCGGCATACCTCGGCGTGCGCCGCGTCTTGCGCATCGAGCCGTTCGACATCTTCAGGTCCTGACCATGTCCGATCCCACACCCGATCCTGCGTCACAGCCCGCGATCAAGGCCGTCGAGCTGACCAAGTGGTTCGGCGAGGGCGAGACGCGGACGCTCGCGGTCAACGGCGTGAGCTTCGAAGGTTACTTCGGCGAGATGTTATTCCTCGTCGGGCCGTCGGGCAGCGGGAAGACCACGCTGCTCAGCATGATCTCCGGCATCCTCCGCCCGACCGGAGGCAGCGTCGTGGTCGAGGGCCACGATGTCTGGAGCCTGAACGACAACCAGCTCGCCGCGTTTCGGCTCCACACCGTGGGGTTCGTGTTTCAGGACTTTCACCTGTTCCCGCGGCTGACCACGCTCGAGAACGTCGCCATCCCGCTGATCTTGCGGCGCCAGCCCTGGAGCAAGGCGCTCGACCAGGCTCACGAGCAGCTCGAGATCGTCGGGCTCCTGTCGCGCGCCGATCTGCCACCGACCAAGTTGAGCGGCGGAGAGCAGCAGCGCGTCGCGATCGCGAGGGCCGTCGTGACCCGCCCCGACATCTTGATCCTCGACGAGCCGACCGCGTCGCTGGATGGCGACACCGGGAAGAAGATCATGGACTTCGTGAAGACCCAGGTCTTGACCGACAAGCGCTGCATCCTGATCGTGACGCACGACGATCGGATCTTCGAATTCGCGGATCGGATCATGAAGATGGAGGACGGCAAGATCGTCGGGATCGAGGCACGAGCGGCGGACCATGCGTAACAAGGTCATCTTCGCGCTCGTGATCGTCGGGCTCGTGGCGGGCTTCGTCAGCGCCTATCTCTATGGCAGGCAGGGCCAACCGCTCCCGCCGGTGTTCAACCCCGCGCCCAACCCGTTCGCCAAGGGGGTGTACGCGAACGGCATCGTCGAGAGCTATCAGGCCCATGGCCAGAACACGAACTTGTATCCGCAGGTCGCCGGCGCGGTGACCCAGATCTACGCGAGCGAGGGCCAGACGCTGGCCAACGGCGACCCGATCCTCACGATCGACGAATCCGTGCAACGCGCGACGACCGAGCAGCTCCTGGCGCAGGCCCTGGCCGCGGCGTCCGTGCTCGAGGCGCTTCGCGCCCAACCGCGCAAGGAGGTCCTCGAGGTCGCGCGCGCGCAGGTCGAGGTCGCGGCTGCCAACGTCCGATCGACACAGATCGATCTCGACAAGCAACAACACTCGTACCAGCTCGATACGAGATCGGTCAGCAAGCAGACGCTCGACAACGCGAAGAACTCGGTCAGCGTCGCGCAGGCGAACCTCGATGTCGCCACGCGGCAGTACGAGCTGACGAAGGCGGGCGCGTGGACCTATGACATCCAGAATCAGCAACGGCAGTACGAGGCGCTGAACAAGGCGTACCTCACCGCACGCGCGCAGCTCGCGCTCTACACGCTCCGGGCGCCCCGCAGCGGCGTGCTGCTCTCGATGCAGGCGTCGGTCGGCAGCTACGTGTCGCCCCAAGGCGTCTACGACTCGTATACGCAGATGGCGTCGCCGATCGCGGTCATGGGAGACTCCGACGGCCTCGCCGTCCGCTGCTACGTCGACGAGATCCTGATCCCGCGCTTGCCGAGCGGCGCGAACCTCCAGGCCCGGATGTACGTCCGGGGTACCAACATCAGCGTCCCGCTCGAGTTCGTGCGGGTGCAACCGTACGTCTCGCCGAAGATCCAGCTGTCGAACGCGCGCACCGAGAAGGTCGATCTGAGGGTGCTGCCGGTCATCTTCCGGTTCACACCGCCGGCGGGCACGGCGATCTATCCCGGCCAGCTCGTCGACGTGTACCTCTCCGAACGCCCCCACGAGGTCGCCGCGCCGCCGGCGAAGCCGTCCCCGGTCGGAGCGGTCCCGTGACGAGGCTCTCGCTCGTCGTCGGCATCGCGGCCTGTGCGGTCGGACCCAACTTCGAGCGTCCCGCGGCGCCGCACACCGAGCGCTATCTGAATGGCGAGCTGCACGAGACGATCGCGGCGGACGGCCGTACCCAGATGTTCCGAGCCGGAGCGCAGCTCGCCGCCGACTGGTGGCGGCTGTTCCACTCGCCGAAGCTCGACGCGTTGATCGCGGACGCGATCGCGAGCAACCAGACCCTCGAGGCCGCGCGAGCGAACCTGCGCCAGAGCGAATACAGCCTGAAGGCTGGCTACGGGGTGTTTCTCCCCCAGCTCGACGCCAACGCCTCGGTGACGCCCCAGCGGTTCACACCATCCCGCTTCGCGATCGCGGCCGCCCCGTCGCAGTTCACGCTGTACACGCTCGGTGGGACGCTCGGTTACACGCTCGACGTGTTCGGCGGCCAGCGCCGTACCGTCGAGGGTTTGCAGGCCCGGGTCGATCTGCAGCGCGAGAACCTCGCCGCCGCGCGCTTGATCGTCACCGGCAACGTCGTCAGCACCGCGATCGCACGCGCCGGCTACCAGGACGAGATCGCCGCGACCGAGGCCTTCATCCTCGCCCTGAAGCAACAACTCCAGATCATCCAGGCGCAGGCGGATGCCGGCACCGTGCCGTATGCGAGCGTCCTCGCGATTCGCAGCCAGCTCGCGAGCACGATGGCGACCCTGCCTCCGCTGCGGCAACGACTCGATGTGGCCGGCCACTTGCTGGCGACGCTCGTCGGCCGCGCACCCGCGGAGTGGCGGCAACCGGGGATCGCGCTCGCGGACCTCACGCTGCCGAAGGAACTGCCCGTCAGCCTGCCTTCGGAGCTCGTCCGCCACCGGCCCGACATCCTCGTCGCGGAGGCCACCTTGCACGTCAGCAGCGCCAACGTCGGGGTCGCCACCGCGGCGAGGTTCCCGAGCTTCACCATCAACGGATCGGTCGGGGTCAACAACACCGGCGTCGACGGGCTGTTGTCCTACGGCAGCTTGTTCTGGAGCCTCGGCGCCAACGTCCTGGCGCCGGTGTTTCACGGCGGGACCCTGGCGAACCAGCAGCGCGCCGCGATCGAGGCCTATCACCAGTCGCTCGCGAGCTACCGCGAGACCGTGCTGACCGCGCTCGGGGACGTGGCGAACGCCTTGCGGGCGCTCGAACATGACGCCGAGACGCTCGACGCGCAGGCGCTGGCGCTGGCGTCGTCGACGGACGCCTTGAAGTTGATCGAGATCAACTACAAGTCTGGAGTCGCTAACTATCTCCAGGTGCTGGTCGCGAACGGTCAATACTACCAGGCGATGATCGGTCACCTGCAGGCGCAGACCCAGCGCCTGCAGGACACCGTCGCGTTGTTCGTCGCGCTCGGTGGCGGTTGGTGAGGCGATCGCGAGCCAGGCGCGACCCCGCGCGCCGGCTCGGTGAGCCCGCGGTGCTCGAGGTCGACGTAGCGCTTCGATCCCGATGCCGACCGGTTCACGCCGAGGTCGGCTCGATTCGTCCGCCAGGTCCGGGCTCGATGCGGGGGGAGAACCGGCGGCGAGCGAGCACGAGCAGCGGCGGCAGCAGCACCTGGCTCACCAGCGCCAGCATCAACGAACCGCCGATCACGACGATCGCCAGCGGCTTCTGCGTTTGCGACCCGATGCGGTGCGAGACGGCCGCGGGCAGCAGCCCGAGCGTCGCGACGAGCGTCGTCATCAGCACCGGCCGGAACCGCTGCTCGGCGGCGTTGCGCGCGCCCTCGACCAGCGACCTGCCCTCTGCCCACTGCCGCTGCGCGTAGGTCACGACCAGGATCGCGCCCTGGATCGCGATGCCGAAGATCGAGACGAAGCCCATCGCCGCCGACACCGAGAACGGCTCGCCGCTGAGCGCGAGGGCGAGCACCCCACCGGTGCACGCGATCGGGATGTTGATCAGCACGACGACGGTATCGACCACGTTCTTCACCGCCCCGAAGCTGAGCAGCGCGACGAGCAGCAGCGTGATCGGGAGGATCAGCAGCAGCCGGCGGGCGGCGTCCTCGAGCTCCTTGAGCTGGCCGCTCCATTCGAGGTGCGAGGTGGGCGGCAGCGGGACCTGCCGCTGGACCTCCGCCTGCGCCGCGGCCACGGTCGAGTGTAGGTCGCGGCCACGCACCGAGAACTTCACCGGCGAGTAGCGCTGGCCGTCCTCGCGAAAGATCACCGACGGGCTGTTCTCGTCCGAGACCATCGCGAGCTGACCGAGCGGCACCTGGTTGCCACCGCCCTTCGAGACCAGGATCTTCCGGATCGCCGCGACGCTGCTGCGGAACGGCTGCTTCCATCGGACGACCAGGTCGAAGCTGTTCTCACCTTCGAACACCTGGGTGACGGCCCGGCCTCCGATCGCGGTGGTGATCACGTTCTCGACATCACCGGTGTTGAGGCCGTAGCGGCCGAGCGCCACACGATCGGCGACGATCTTGATCGCCGGCTGCCCCATCGAGCGCAATAGCCCGAGATCCTCGACGCCCCGCACCTTGCCCATCACCTCGACGATCCCCTGCGCGGCCGCCTCGTTCTTCGCGACCTCGGCCCCGAACACCTTGACGCTGTTCTCGCCCTTGACCCCCGACAACGCCTCCTCGACGTTGTCCGAGAGGTACTGCGAGAAATTGAAGACGACCCCGGGGAACGCCTCCTCGAGCTCGTGGTTGAGGGTCGCGGTGAGCTGCGCCTTCGTCAGCTCGCGCGGCCAGGTATCGAACGCGGTGAGCGGCGCATAGAGCTCGATGTTATTGAACCCCGCGACATCGGTGCCGTCGTCGGGTCGCCCGACCTGCGAGACCACCGTCGTGACCTCGGGGTGGCGCCGCACGATCGCGCGCATTCGCCCCGTGTGCCTCGCGGCCTCGGACACCGAGACCGACATCGGCAGCGTCGCGCGGATCCACAGGTTCCCTTCCTCCAGCTTCGGCATGAACTCGCGCCCGAGCCGCGCGAACGTGCCGCCCCCGACGGCGATCACCACGACGGCGATCAGCGCGGCGATCCGCGGGTGACGCAACGCCGCGCCGAACAGCGGCGCGTACGCCCGATGGAGGACGCGCATCGCGAAGCTTCGCCGCTCCTGCGTCGAGGCCGGCAGCACCCACGTGGTGAGCGCCGGCGTGAGCGTGAGCGCCATGACGACAGCGCCTGCGATCGCGAACGCGTAGGTGTGCGCCATCGGCGAGAAGATCACCCCGGAGACGCCGGTCATCGTGAACAGCGGCAGGAACGCAGCGCCGATGATCACCGTCGAGAACGCCATCGGGCGACCGACCTCGCCGGCCGCCGCATACACGCGATCGCGGATCGAGCCGGCACCGTGGCCCCCGAGGTGCCGGAACACGTTCTCCATCATGATCACGGTCGAATCGACGACGATGCCGAAGTCTACGGCGCCGAGCGAGATCAGGTTGGCCGGGGTGCCGGTCGCGACCATGCCGAGGAACACGACCAGCAGCGCGATCGGGACGTTGAGCGCGGTGATCAGCGCGCCTCGCAGGTTGCCGAGGAACAGCACCAGCACGACGACCACGAAGCCCATGCCGAGCAGTAGGTTCTCCATCACCGTGCGCGTGGTGACCCGGGTCAGGCTGCCTCGGTCGTAGATCGGGACGATCTCGACGCCTTGCTCGGGCGGTAGCACGTACTCGCGAATGTATGCGAGCCGTGCCTTCACCCGCTCGAGCGTCTCCTGCGTCTGCTCGCCGTACCGCATCAGGACGATGCCCTGGACGATGTCGTCGTCGTCGTCCTTGCCGATGATGCCGAGACGCGGCCGCCAACCGACCTCCACCGTTGCGACGTCGCCGACGCGCAGCGGTACCCCGCCGTGCTCGAGGATCACGATGTTGCCGATGTCCTGGTTCGCGACCGCCTCGAACGTGGCCGGCGAGGCGAGCGCACCGATCAGGCCGACGCCGCGGACGTCGAAGCTCTGCTCGCCCATCTCGATGCGCTGAGCCCCGACGTTCTGGTTCGCATTCGCGATCGCGCTCGTCACCTGATCGAGCGTCGCGCCGCGACTCGTCAGGCGATCGGGATCGATCTCGACGTGATACTGCTTGGACAGGCCGCCGAAGCTCGTGGCGTCGCTGATGCCCAGCACCTGCTTCCACTGGCGCTCGAGCACCCAATCCTCGATGGTCTTGAGCTTGAGCAGGCTGT
>WBZN01000468.1_pt1 | contig 32230 bp, 33 predicted proteins | sample 5204281 | NCBI WGS metagenome assembly WBZN01 (sample SAMN12344347, study PRJNA552823) | activated sludge metagenome | biome: Activated sludge suspended growth; feature: Nitrification reactor; material: Wastewater; isolation source: activated sludge from nitrification reactor of wastewater... | reverse complement strand
AGCCCAGCGACTGGCACCCGCTCGTCGTGGCCGTGGAACATGTCCGCGAACTTGATGCCCGAGTCCTTCTCGATCTTCACCGGTGAGAACCCGTACCAGCGCGCCCCCATCTGGGTGAAGTACTTCGCGTCGGTGAAGCCGGGGATCATGTAGGGCACGACGACCGCATCCGGCTCGCGCGCCCCGATCTGCCGCTTGATGCTGTCGTAGACCGGCGACGCGACTGGCTCGGTGACCACGGGCGGCGCGGACTTCATGATCTCGAGCTCGACGTCCTCGCCGAGCACCGCGCGCAGCTCGCGCAGCAGATCGTCGTCGGTCTGTCCGGGCAGGGTGCGTCCATCGATCTCGAACTCGGCGAGCCCCGGGATCACGTTGGTCTTCGCGCCCGCTCGCACGACCGTCGCCGATGCGGTGTTCGACAGGAGCGCCGAGAAGCTTCGCGCGAGCGAGGCGCCGGGGAGCAGCCGTGCGATGCGGCCGAGCAGCTGGGGCCGCGCGATCAACCGGACGAGCGGCTGCAACAGCTTGGGTTGTCGGGCGCGCACGGCATCGAGGAAGCTGGTGATCTGGCTCGTCGGGTGCACCGGCAGCTGGGTACGGCCGAGCGTCGCGAGCGCCTCGCCGAGCCGGGTGACCGCGCTGTCCGGTCTCGGCATCGAGCCGTGGCCCGCGTCGCCGGTGACGCGGGCGCGGATCCAGCAGAACCCCTTTTCGGCGACCTGGATCGGATAGAACGTGGTGTCGCCGAGGTGGAGCGAGAACCCGCCGGACTCGCCGATCGCGTACTCGGCCTCGACCTGCGAGCGATGCTGCTCGACGAGGAACCGCGAGCCGAGGTCACATCCGGCCTCCTCATCGGCGACGGCCGCGAAGATCACATCGCGCGACAGCTTGGTCTCGGTCGCCGCGAGCCGCCTCATGATCGCGGCGCACATCGCGGCCATGTTCTTCATGTCGATCGCGCCGCGGCCCCACAGACAGCCTTCGTGCTCGTCACCCGAGAACGGCGGCCGCCGCCACCTGCTCGGATCCGCCTCGACCACGTCGAGATGTGCCGTGAGCAGCAGCGGCGGCGCCTTGCCGGTCCCTTCGTGGCGGACGATCAGATTGGTTCGCCCGGGTTGGGCTTCGAGCAGCTGTGGGTGATAGCCGACGTCGGCGAGGGAGCGCGCGAGGTACTCCGCGCAGATGCGCTCGTTCCCGGGCGGGTTCGTCGTGTCCATGCGCAACAGCGCCTGACACAACGTGCGCGCATCCTCGGCGAGTGACGGCAGGGTCATCGCGGCAGTCTACTGTGGAGCCAGCGCGCGCTGCAAAAAACGCCGGCGCGTCGGGGAAGGGGGGGAATCACCGACGCGCCGGCGAGATCACTTCGCGGCGAGGGTCGTATCGCCCTTGACGTCGAGCAACGGCTCGAGACGCTTGAACGTCTTGTACCCGAAGCCCTTCACGCGCCGGAGATCCGCGATCCGCTTGAACCCGCCGTTCTTCTTGCGCCACTCGACGATGCGCTCGGCCTTGGATGGCCCGACCGTGGGGAGCATCATCAGCTGTTCCTCGCTCGCCACGTTGAGGTTGAGCTTGCCGGCGAGCGACTTCTTGTTGGATTTCTTCGGCGGGCCGTCATCATCCGCGGCGGCCGGCGCCGGGGTCGGCCGTGTCACTAGGTGGGGAGCCGGCGGGGGCGCTGCAACGGCGCTGTGGGTGGACCAGGTACCGCCCATGGCGGCGACGAGTGCGACGGCGCCGACGACGAATGCGAGGCGACGCGTGAACGCGTGGATCGAGATGGTCATGACACGAGTCCTTTCCAGAGCGCTTCAGAACGGAACGTTGGGGGTGGAGGTGGCGGGCGGCAGCGCGCTTGCCACCGGCGCTTGCGAATGCTTGAGCTCGCGTTCGCGTAGCTCGTTCTCATCGAGCTCGCGAAGCTGGAACTTTCCATCCTTGGGGATCGCGTCGAGGTAGACGTTGATCGAGTCATCCTTGTTGGTGAACGCCGACCCGAGGCGCATCCACCACGTACCGCCATCCTTCTTCGGGATCGGGCACAGAACCTTGAACATTCTCTTCACGACAAGCTCTCCTTCCGACGACGATGCGTCGCGCCGACGAAGAGCAACCGCGGTGCCATCGCAACCTCGCGATCTCTCACGCGGTCGTGTCCGGAGATTCCGAACCTCGGACGCTGTCGGCCGGCGTCCGGACAGCCCGGACGTGTCGCGCGCTGCGCTAGCGGCCGAGCGCGACGTCGAGGCGGGTGGTCCGCGATTCGATCTTGATCGTCCGATGCATCACGACGGGCGCGTCGTACGCGAGCTTGCCGTTCGTCACGGTCGCCAGCGGCGGCTGCCAGATCGTGACGTCATACGTGCCGGGCGCGAGCTCGTCGATCCGGTAGCGGCCGGTGTCGTCGGTGATCGCGTAGGAGGGTGTATCGAGCCCGATCACCCACGCGGCGCCGATCGAGCCGTCATCACTGACGACGTGGGTGACGCCGGGCCGAGCTTGCAGCTCGATCCGCCCGGCCTCCTGCAACTCGAGTGGCTTCGGCGCGGCCGAAGCGGGCGCCATGATCACGAGTCGTGCACGCCTGGCGTCCCCGTGGATGGTGATCGCCGCCGGAAGCGGGGTCACGACCTGGACGGTCGGGACGAGCGCACATCCACGCTTGGTGATCACGCCGCCGACGTTCGAGGGCCGTCGCTCTCCGCCATCGTGCGGCAGCGTGCGCCCGACGCTGACGTGCTCGATGTAGACCACCAGGCCGCCGACGCCGCGATCGGCGGCCACGCGCAGCGGCTCGACCACACCACACGAGGTCGTCAGGGGAGGTGGCGGTGCACCGCGCCAGGTGATCACCCCTTCGATCGCCGCGGTCAGCCCGGTGCGCTGGGTGTAACGCACCGTGCGGTTGACGTTCGGATAGCTCCACGGCGGCACCACATAGGTAGCGTAGCTCGCGCCGCCATATTCCGTTCCCCCGTACCTCCCATCGGCGTCGCCGCCCTCGCCATGGTCGATGTCCCGGAGCTTGTTTTGCGCGCCACGTGCGGCGGCCGTGGGGAACAAGCTCGGCTCCGCGTCCGCTCTGGTCAGCAGCCGGGCCGATGCGCGCCCGAGCAGTCCGTGCCCGTCATCCTTGTTGGTGCCGGCGCCGTACAGCGGCTGGCCCGACGGCCGTCCACCACACGCGATCGTCGCGATCGCGAGAAGCGAGGCGGCGCGTCGACTCATCCCTGCAGCATGACCTGCCGACGGGGCCGGTTCAATCACCTGCCGAGGTCTGGCGCGCCCGGGCGACGGAGGTGGTGCGTGACGACATCCGGATCGTCGCGGATCGTCGGTGCGCACCGATCACGGGGCGCGGATCGCCCGATCATGAGGCGCGGATCGCCCGATCGCGAGGCTCGGACCGCCCGCGCCGGACGAGACGCAGCTTGCTGCTGATCACGGTGGGCTTCCGAAGTACTGATCGAGTTGCTGAGCGACCACCGACATCAGCGCCCGGGCATCGGCGATCGAGATCGAGGTGGCATAGGACACGCGCCCACCGGTCCGCGCGAACGATAGATTGGCGACGATCCGCGTCACCTGCTTGCCGACGACGAGCTGGATCGCGTGGCTATCGGCGACGCGTTGTTGCACCGCTTGCACCGCCGTCACGAACTCGATCGCGTCCGGCTCTCTGGCGAAGCGCATGTTGCCGCGGACCAGCCAGCCCTGCTTCACCAGCTCCATCGCGAGCGAGATCCGGTCCGGGGTGGGCACGGTCTGGATGCCGAGACCGAAGTCGTTGTCCTTGAGATCGACCCGCGTGCCGCCGAGCGCGATCGTGAGGACGAGCGCCGGGCCGCGCTGATCGCCGGACTCCGCCTCGATCGTGCGGATCTTCGCGAGCCATGCCGGCAGCTTGCCCTTGGCTTCGATCGCGTCTACATCGCCCGGGGCGGCCGAGGTGAGCGCCCCGAGGTCCACGGGCTGCGCGAGCAGGAACCAGTTCTTGAACGGCGACAGGAACACTCGCTTGTCGCGGGGGACGACCCGGCCGGTTCGCTTGCCGAGCAGGCCGCCCTTCGCCGTGGACCAGGTGACCGGCGCTGCGGCGGCCAGGAAGTCGCGCAGCGCACCACGTCCGAGCGCGGTGCGTGCGACCAACGTGGTGGCGGTCGCATCGCGCGGCGTGGGCGACGAGATCACGAGCGTGTCGAGCTTGTCGGCGATCTTCGCGTCGCGCGCGCCGAACAGCACCCGGTAGTCCGGCATCGGCCGGAGGAGCCGCTCGGTCTGCGCGGCCCACTCGGTGCCTCGCAGCCGATCGAACCGGATCAGCGCGGTGACCACGTGTCCGATCGGGAAGTACGTGAGGAGATTGGCGGCGGTCCCGGCGGTGGTGGGGGCGCCCTCGACCGCGGGCTCGTTGGTGGAGCCCGGCACGCCGGAGCCGGAGCCCGCGGCGATCGCGATCGAGCCGGAACCCTCGCCGCTACCGTTGCCGGCACCCGAGCCGAAGCCCGGACCCGCTCCAGATCCGGTGAGCCCGAGCTGCGTCGCGTCGCCGGTGCCCGCATCTTCGACCGCGGCGATCTGCGAGGCGTCGGCGCCATGGTCACCATCGCCCGCGTCTCCGACCGCGGCGACCTGCGAGGCGTCGGCGCCATGGTCACCATCGCCCGCACCGGCATCAGCGAGGGCGATCCTCTGCTCGGGCATCGGATCGACGCCGGCATCGACGCCTGCGTCGGGGCGCCTGCGTCGCGCATCGGCCGGCGCATCGGCCGGCGCATCGATCGGCGCATCGACCCCGGCATCGAGGCCACCTTCGGATGGGGCCGGCACTTCGCTCGCGCGCTTCGCCTCGTCGCGCGCCGCGGCCTCGGCCTGCTCCTGGAGCCTCGCCACTTCGGCGGGCAGCGCCTCGGCCTTGGGTGGGGGAGGCGCGACCTCGATGTCGACGAGGGTGGTCTCGACTTGCCGGGTCGACGCGACGGCCCACCAGGCGACGAGCGCCGCTGTCGCGTGCAGGAGCACCGACACCGTCACTGCGCGCCTCAGGGCAGGCACGCCGGTTGGGATCACGGGGGGTTGCACGATTCTCGACGGGCGACCCATACGGCAGTAGCATCCTCCTATGGCCGAGTCCAGCCAGCGTGAGCTGACGCCCGAGGAGGTGGGCTATGTCGCTTCCGCCCGGGAAAAGACGTTCGTGTTGTACGAAGGTGTTCGCACGCCGCACCGCAGCTGTGGCATCGCGCTCGCGGAGACCTTCGGGCTCCCGACGCCCGCGTACCAGGCGCTGCGCCGCGGTGGGATCACCGGCAAGGGCGCGTGCGGCGCGATCCGCGCAGGCGAGCAGGTGCTCGGCGAGCTGCTCGGCGATCCGAGCCCGATCGGCGGGGTCACGTCTGCCTTGCGCTCCGCGGTGAGCTGGTACCAGGAGGCGTGGCACGCCCGGATGTTCGCGGGTGCGACGGCGCCCGACATCGTCTGCGACTCGCTCGTCCGTCCGCACGGCGACTTCGCGGGTCCGGCGCGCAAGGCGTTTTGCACGAACCTCGCCGCCGAGGTTGCGGCACTCACCGCCGAGGCGTTATGTCGGTTCGCTCCGACGCGCCCGTCGATCACGCCCGTCGACACAGGACCCTAGATGAAGCTCACGAAGGACCAGGTCGCCGCGGTCGTCACCGAGGCATCGAAGCGGATGAACGATCCCAACTATTCGGCGGTCATGGTCGGCGGGTTCGTCCAGAACCAGGCACCGGTGGCGCAGTTCATCAGCGCCCACGAGCGCGAGCTCGGTGGTGCGGAGGCGATCGTCAACGTGATCTTTCACTGCGCGCTGGTCGCGCAGTGCTACCAGCGCAACGGCGGCAAGGTACGGACGCTGTCGTACGAGGACCTCGATGCGGCCGCGCGCGGGGAGCCGCTGGTCCGGCTCGAGCAGGCGCAGCTCCCCGTGCACGAGTTCATCAAGGCGAACGTCGAGAACGAAGATGCGCAGAAGCTGATCGCGATGATCGCGCTCGCCATCGACGGCATGTCCTAGGTTTTATCGAGTTAGGCCCGTGCCCACGGGCTGCTGACACGCCGAGGTCGTGATACGACTTCCGCCATGCCGAATCCGACCGCGACGTTCGAGACCTCCCTCGGGAGTTTCACCGCCGAGATCTATCAAGATCAGATGCCCGTCACCGCGGGCAACTTCGTCAAGCTGGTGAAGACCGGGTTCTACGACGGGCTGCACTTCCACCGCGTCATCAAAGACTTCATGATCCAGTTCGGGTGCGAGCACTCGAAGGATCCGAACAGCCAGCGCTGCGGCACCGGGGACTCGCCGTTCGGTAAGATCCAGGACGAGCATCCGGCAGCGCACAAGCTGTCGAACGAGCCGGGCACGCTGTCGATGGCGAACACCGGCCGCCCCAACTCGGGCGGCGCGCAGTTCTTCATCAACACGGTTCACAACCAGTACCTCGACTGGTTCACGCCGGGTCCGTCGAAGCATCCGGTGTTCGGCAAGATCACGACCGGCATGGACGTGGTCAAGAAGATCGAGACCTCCCCCACCGCCGCGGGGGATCGGCCGAAGACCGCGATCAAGATGATCAAGGTCACGATCAAGGAGTAGTTCGCAGACGGCCTTTGCGGCGATGCCGCATTCGCCGCGTGCGACGAGCTGGTCACGATCGACGAGTAGTTCGCAGATGGTGCGCGGCGATGGCGAATTCGCCGCGTACGACGAGTTCCTGGTCACGATCGACGAGTAGTTCGCAGACGGTCGTTCGACCTGCGGCGCGCCTTCGTCACTTATCTCGGGCGTTAGCGAACGCGAAGTCGAGCCTCGTGGTCTGAGTTCGGCATGAGGGTCGCCGTGCTCGCGGTCGCGCTGTGTCTCGCGGCGCGCGTGACCGCCGCCGCACCGGTGCGCAGCGTGCGCGGCGTGGTGACCCAGGCGGGCTCGCCGACGCCGATCGAGGGCGCGTCGGTGCTCTCCGATCGCGGCGACATCGCGGTGACGGATGTCGACGGTTACTTCACGATCGAGGTCGGATCGAGCGATCTCGAGCTCACGGTCGCGGCGGACGGATACGCCACCAGGTCGGCGCAGATCGGCGACGGCGTGATCCACATCGAGCTGGTAGCGGCGTCCGGATCCGAGGTGATCGAGATCAGCGGCAAGGCTCCGGAGCAGACCAAGCCGCTGTCGTATCAGCTGACCGCCGACGAGATCCGGGTCATTCCGGGCGCCGGCAACGATGTCCTGCGCGCGGCGCAAGCGCTGCCTGGCGTGGCGCGCGTGCCGTATGCGTTCGGTGGGCTCGTGCTTCGCGGGGCGTCGCCACGTGACACCATGGTGTTCCTCGACGGCATCGAGGTGCCGCTCGCGTTTCACTTCGGCGGCATCACCTCCTTCTATCCGAGCGGGATGCTCGCGGATCTGACGCTCACGCCGGGCGGGTTCGATGCGGCGTATGGTCGCGCGCAAGGCGGGGTCGTCACGCTGACCACGCGCGAGCCGCGCACGGACCGCTGGCGGGTGGGTGGCTCGGTCGGGCTGCTCGACTCCTCGGTGCAGGCCGAGGGGCCGCTCCCCGGTGACGGCGGCATCATCATGGGGCTGCGGCGATCGTACTTCGATACGGTCGCGTCGCCGTTTGTCCCCGATCACACGCCGTTGCCGAGCTACTGGGACTTTCAGCTGCGCACGAGCTGGGGCGATCCACGCAAGGCCGGCCGGATCTCGCCGATGATCTTCGGGTCGATCGATCGGGTCGCGAGTGATCAGCTGCTGGTGACCTCGATGTTCCTCCGGTTCGCGGCGCCGTTTCATCGGCAGTGGGGCGCGACCACGTTGCACGTGGTGCCGTGGTTCGGGTGGAATCAGCTGCAGTACGAGGACAGGACGGAGGTCGATCAGCGGCGGACGTTCAGCCGTCCGACGTATCCCGCCGGCGTTCGCGCGGAGCTGGTGCATGACTATGAGTGGGGGCATCTGCGCGGTGGGGTCGAAGCGAACAGCGGGTATGTCGCGCAGTCGCAGGTCGGGGTCACGTCGCTCAATGGGCCCTCGAACATGCTCGGCGCATCGACGATCGCGTGGACCGACATCGGGCTGTGGACCGAGGCGCGGTGGAAGCTCGATGGCGGACGGTTCGCGATCAAGCCGGGGGTGCGGCTCGAGGCGTACGGGCTCTCGGGCGAGCTCGTCGTCGATCCGCGGCTCAACATCCACCAGCAGGTGACGGACACGGTCACGCTCAGGCAGTCGATCGGTCGCTATCATCAACCGCCGACGCCTGGCGACGTCGACCCGGTCGATGGCAATCAGAAGCTCCACAGCTCGTACGTCGACCAGTTCGCCCTCGGGGTCGACGCCAAGCTACCGAGCGAGGTGTTCGCCTCGGTCACCGGGTTCTTCAACTATGGCGACCAGTTCGCGGTGAAGGTCTCCGATCCGCGGTCCGGCTCGGAGCTTCCCGCGCCCAACCTGGGTGGCCTCGGCCCGACCTTCGAGCTGCTGCTCGAGAAGCAGCTCGGCGTCGCGATGTATCGCGAGAACCTCGGCCGCGGCCGCAGCTACGGGCTCGAGGTGATGATCAAGCGCAACGTCGGGTCGTGGTTCGCGATGCTCGCGTACACGCTGTCGATGTCGGAGCGCAGCGACGACCCGCGGATGAGCCTCGGTTGGCGGCCGTTCGAGCTCGACCAGCGGCACAACCTCAACTTCGCGGTCTCGAAGGTGCTGCGCAACTGGCGGCTCGGCGCGCGGCTGCAGCTGGTGTCCGGGAATCCCTACAGCCCGTCGGTCCCGCTCGACGGGGACGTGGTCCAGATCCCGTGGGGTGGCGTGTTGCCGACGTTCTTCTCGCTGGATCTCCGCGCGGATCGGCGTTGGCACCGCGACTGGGGCGACATCAACTGCTACATCGACATCCAGAACGCCACCAACTACGCCAACGCCGAGGGGCGCGAGTTCAACTACGTCCAGCTCCGCGATGTCGACGTCCGGGGCTTGCCCATCGTGCCGTTCATCGGGGTGGAGTTCTTGCCGCCCCCGTAGCGGCGATTCGGTCTCACCCGGTTGTTCGCACGCCGCCAGCACGTCCTCCGATGTCGTACCGAGAATCTCTGGTCCGCGACGAATCGCGGGTCGTTCGTTCGATGACCTACGCCTCTCCCATGCGCCCGAGCTTCCGCAGCTCCTCGAGCTGCGAGCGCAGCTGCATCTCTTCGATGTACTCGCGCATCCCGGGGCGCGACTCGACATACGCAGACCACGCGCCCTTGAGGAACGTGTCGACGTCGAGTCCGTGCTCGACGCAGAGAATCGCCGCCTGTGCGAGCAGGTCGCCGACTTCGGCGTGCCAAGGTTTCGACAGATCGTCGACGGGCGACGACAGTGTCGTGAACGTTTCGTTGGGTTTCTGCACGGCTAACTCCTGCAAGTAGAGAAAGCATCACGCGTGCCGAGCGCAAGCCCCAAACGGGCAGGGCGGGCTTGGGCGCAGGGACGGGACAACGCCCGTGCAAGCCGGGGCAGCGCGCGGTGAGCAGGAGACATCGAAGCAGCTCCGCGACGCTCCACGGCTGTGCAACGCATCCTCCGAGGGCGTACGGCGGTTCGGCACCGAACCGTTCGCGGCCACAGCCGATGCAGCTTTCGCCGAGGTGCGCGATCAGTCCATCGAGCGCGCGACGGGCGCCGACGACATCGTCGGGTGCATCCCGGGTCAAAAGATCGCCGTGATCGTTCGAGCGACCGGGTGGCCCGCGGTCGCTACCCCGAGCGCCATGCCGCGCGGCCGCGATCCTCGATCTACGAGCGTCCCCCGGTGCGTCGGTGCTCGGATCCGCACGCGGAACTTGCGCTCGGTCGCCGGGATCGGCGCCGACGCCTTCGATGTCCCCAGGAGCATTGAATTCCGCGCAACCCTGCCGCGCGGGGGCGTGCGACCTGGCGCGTCGTGCGCCCTCGCTCGGCTCGACGCAGCTCGATCCCCGGTGGTAGCGTGCCCCGCATGTCTCGCTGGTTGCTCCTGTTTCTCGCTGTCGCCGCGTGCGGTGGCACCCCCAAGTCGGCTCCGATCTCACCGCTCCCGGGCGATGAAAAACCGGCTCAGCCCGCTCCGGAGGCCAAGACCGACCCCGCGCCCCCGCCGGAGCCCAAGCCGCTCGAGCCATTGGTGGTCACGATCCCGGCGACCAAGATCGCGGTGAAGCTGGTGAGTCCCGGCAAGGGCAAGCGCGCACCGCTGCGCTACTCGACGAAGACGGGTGACAAGCAGCAGGTCGAGCTCGCGATGGACTTCTCCGCGAAGCAGACCTCGTCGGGCGACACCCAGGACCAGACCATCCCCACGATCGTCCTCGTCGGCGATGCCGAGACGACGAACATCGACAAGGACGGCAACACCGCGTTCACCTTCACGGTGAGCAGCGTCGACGCCCGCGAGGTCAAGGACGCGAAGCCCAGCGCCGCGGACCTCAAGACCGTGCTCGGCGCGCTCGCCGGCCTGACGATCAGCAGCACGCTCGGCGGTAACGGGGTCGCGGGAGACGTCACGCTGCGGATCGAGAAGCCGACGGAGAGGTCGTCGAGCGTGCTCGAGCTCGTGCGGCTCGCGCTTCCGGCGTTGCCGGTGCTGCCGACCGAGCCGGTCGGCGTAGGCGCGAAGTGGCAAGCGACGGCGGACGCGAAGCTCGCCGAGAAGCTCGTCATCACGCAGATCACCGACTACGAGCTCGTCGCACACAAGGGCGCGACGTGGACGATCAAGGGCACTACGAAGGTGACCGGCCAGGATCAGGATCTCGATGGTGGCGCGATCACCGCGATCAAGGGCTCGGGCAGCACCGAGGCGACGCTCGCCGATGGCACGCTGTATCCGGTCTCCAAGACCTCGCTGCAGACCGAGTTCACCGCCACCGAGGCCGGCAAGGCGATCCAGTTCGGGCTCAAGATCGCCGGCATGATCACGCCGAAGAAGTAGCGCGCGAGCGCGAATGGTCGCGCGTGCCGCTTGGTGCAGGCGTCGAACCGAGCGTTCCGCCAGCGATCAGGGTCAGGTGGCGAGCTCTGAACGCAGCCGCGCGATCCGCCCTCGCATCGCCTTGCGTGCGTCTTCCGGACCGATGATCCACGCGTGCTGGCCGAGGCCGAGGACCCATTGGGTGACCCACTCGAAGCCGTCACAATCGACGAGCAGCTCGGCCGAGCCGTCGTCCTCCATCGTGACCTCGCCGACCGGCCAGTTCGCGCCGATCCGGGTCACCGCGAGGGCATCGAGGCGGACCCGCACCGTGACCGAGTCGGCCGACGGGACGTAGAGACGGTCGCGGCGATAGGCCTCGAGATCGAAGCCGGCAGGGATCTCGAAGCGCACCCCGGTCGTGTGGAGCGCGGCGATCCGATCGATCCGGAACGTGCGCACGTCGCCGCGCTTGTGGCAGTACCCGACGACGTACCACTCACCGGCGTGATGCACGATGCCGTACGGATCGATCGGGCGGCGCTCGGCCTGTGCGCGCGAGACCGCCGCGTACTCGATCTCGACGCGCTCGTGACGCCGCGCGGCCGTGACCAGCGCGCGCAGATGGGTCGCGACCGCCGCATCCGGCTCGGCCACGACCGTGCTGGTCGCGAGGCTCTCGGCCTCACGGGCATCGCGGCCGAGCGCGGTGAGCAGCTTGCGCTCGGCGCTCTGCATCGCGTCGTCGAACGGCGCGATCCCGCTCTCGCGCAGGGCGCGGATCCCGAGCAGCAACGAGCAGCCCTCGGCCGGCGTCAGCCGCAACGGGCGGGTCAGGCGATGCGCGAGCTCGACGAACACGCGGCCCTCGTCGACCGAGACGAGCAGATATTCCCCCGGATCGCCATCCGGCGGTCCGACCTGCGACAGCAGCTCGAGATCGGCGAGCATCTCCTCGCGTTCGGCGCCGAGCATCTTCGCGAGCTGATCGACCGGCACGCCTTCGGGGTGCTTGGCGACGTACGGCACGATGTAGAGGAGGCGCCGGATCTTCTGGCTGACGTCACGCATCGAGGGTCGGCTCCGGGTAATGCGTATCGATCTGGTCGAGCTCCTCGAGGATCCGGGCGCGCAGCCGCTCGCCGCGCACGACGCGGATGGCGCCCTTGGCCGCGAGCACGCGGGTCGCGACGAACTCGAAGTTGCCGCAGTCGAACGTCACGAACATCCGATCGCCGTCCAGGCGCTTGACGCCCGTCGGGCCGAAGTCCTCGTTGCCGACCTCGGCGGCCTCGGGGGCGAGCAGGAGCTGCACCTCCTCCGGCGGATCGGTCGTGAACGTCCATGGCGAGCGCTGGGCGTAGGCCTTGACGTCGAAGTCCGCGGGGCGCTCGAAGTCGGGTGACTTCGGCTTGGGCGCCTGGATCGCCTCGTTGATCCGATCGATCCGGAACGATCGGACCTCCTGGCGCAGGTGGCACCAGCCGACCGCGAGCCACGCGCCCTCGCGATACACCAGCGCGTACGGATCGAGGTCTCGCTGGGACACCATCCCGGTCGCCGCGGACTGATAGGTCAAGGTCACCCGCTTGCGCAGGCGCGTCGCGGACTCGAGGGTCGCGTAGATGTCGCTGATCTCCGGGCGCGACGGGGCGCGGCGCTCGGGGAAGTGCACGAGCACGGGCGTCGCGAGCGGCCGCGGGAACTCGGTCGGCGTGTCGGGGAGCTCCGGGAGATCGAACGCCAGCTTCTTGAGCGCGAGGTCGACGATCTTCGGATATGCGCCGCCGGGCATCGCGTGCGCGACCGACGCGGCGAGCACCAGCGCCGAGATCTCGTCGGGGGTGAGCCGGACCTCGGGCATCTTGAACCGCTTGAGATCGATCACGTAGCCGCCGTCCTCGAGCGAGTCGTCCTCGTCGGGCGTGATGTACCGGATCGGCACGCCGAGCTCGAGCAGGTCGGCCTTGTCGCGCTCGAACGCGCGCAGGCCGGCCTCGACATTGAGGGTCTGGTACGCGGGGAACGACTCGCGGATCTCGCGATACGTCACGGGCGTTCGTGCGCGCAGGAGGATCATCACGAGATCGAGCAGGCGCTTGCTGCGATCTCCGCGGGCGCCGGCGTCTTCACCCTTCGTGGTCCTGGGTGCGTCGCCCTTCCCCTTGGTCGACTTGATGGTCACGGCGCCCGTCATATCGTACGCGCGAGGCGATCGCAAAGCGGGAGCGGAGGCCCAATGCTGGTTCTCCTCGTCGAGTCAGACTTGTTGTGACGGCGGTGGGAACCGGGCTAGCATCGTCCACGGCTTCGGCGTGGCTGCCGCCCGTGCTCGCGAGCCGAGATCAGACCAGCCGCTCGATCAGGTCATGCCACACCGGGCGCAGCGCGGGCCGCGTGAACAGCTGGAAGTGATCGGGATCGAGCGCGTCGCCGAACATCTTGCCGATGATCCGCAGCGGAGCGGCGCCGTGGAGCTGGCTCGCGAACTGGTTGGCGTCCTGCGGCGTGCACATCCAGTCCCGGGCGCCCACGAACGGCAGCACCGACGTCGCGACCGTCGCGGCCGCGGCGCGGTAGTCGATCCCGCGCAGGCTGGTCCACCGGGCGGCGCGCGTCCAGCCGGTGAGCTGGCGGATGTACGTCGCCGGCTCGTCCGCGGTGCCGAACCCGAGCGCACGGATCGGCGCCCTGCCGAGCAGCGCGGTGACGCCGCGATACGCGGTCATCAGCGCCCGCCGCACGAAGGGACCGTCGCGACCCGACAGCCACACGCAGGTCGCGGGCAGCAGCAGCAGGCGCGGAGACGGGATCCGCCCGGTGCCGATCGCCGCGGTCGCGACCAGCCCGCCGAGCGAGTGACCGAGCAGGACGAGCTCATCGGGCGCGCAGCCCGACGCGCTCGCGGTGGCGGCGACGATCGCGGGCAGGTCGAGCTCGACGAGATCGTCGAAGCTCCAGTCGTCTCGGCCGGCGCGCGGGGGGACGGAACGTCCGTGGCCACGAAAGTCGGCGACCACCACGTCGTACCCGGCCGCGGCGATCGTCGCGGCGAACGAGCCGTCACGCCGCGCGCCGAAGTAGCGGCCGTCGGTCATCATCGCGTGAAGGCACACGACCACGCCGCGACGCTCGCCGTTCGCGCGCACGCGATCGAGGTGCAGCCTCACCCCATCGGCGGTGCGTGCCTCGAGCTCGTCCCTCAAAAGTAGTAACGCGCACCAGCGCCCGCGTTGAGCGCGATCCCGAAGCCCTCGCCGCTCTGGAACCCGTACTCGAACACGCCGGCGACCTCGACGAACGCGTCGAGCGGCACGTCCTTGAAGTCGAACACGAGCCCGGCCACCGCCCGCAACCCGAACGCGAAGTAGTTGTCGCCACCGCCCAGCGAGTAGTCGATCAGGCGCACGCCCGGTCCGACGTAAAACGGGAGCACGAAGCTCGGCCGCGTCTGCAGGATGTACGGGTGGAACAGGTAGTCGGCATGGACCTGGAGGCCACCGCCGAGGAACGCGGACCCGACCGCGGCCTGCACCGCCTGGTCGTCCTTGAGATAGAGCTTGGCGGTGATCCCGGTCGGCTCGCCGAGGATGATGCCGATGCCGAGGGTCCCCTTGTCGACGCCACGCCCCGAGTCCTCATCGGCCGACGCATGCGGGGCCCCAGCCGCCGCGGTGACCCCGAGCACGGCGAGTACCAGTCGACTCATGACGCCAAGCTATCCCGCCCGGCACGAGCGGCGCAAATTGCCGACGCGCGTGTGGAATTTCACGATGATAGCCGCGCGCTCAGGACCGCCGGAGGGCGCGCCCGAGGAGGCGGAGCAGATCGGTCGCGGTGTCCTTGCAGATCACCAGCGCGGCGATCGCGTAGACCACGGCGCCGACGAGGATCTCGGCCACGAGGTGGATCGCGGGGTGCTCGATCCCGCCGAGCGCGAGCGCGACCCGGGTGAGCCCCACGGCGCCGGCCATCACCGCGCACGCGACGAGGGGCTGCAAGAACCCCACGAGCATCCGGCGTGGCGACACGCCCTCGCGCACGACCACGGCGACGCCGGCGATCGCCGTGAGGCCGAACGCGATGCCCACCGCGCCGGCGGCGGCACGTAACCCCTCGCGCTGGAGCACCGCGATCCCCGCGATCAAGATCGCGACCTTGCCGATCTCGAGCACCATGAGGCGATTCGTCTTCGCCTCGGCTTCGAGATAGGCCGACAGCGTCCACGTGATCGGACGGAACACCGACAAGCACGCGAGCACGGTGAGCAGCGGCGCGACCTCCTGCCACTTGTTCGCCGGCAACAGCAGCGCGATCAACGGATACGCGACGAGGCCGAGCCCGACGGCGAGGGGGAAGATGATCAGCGACAGCAGCGCCGACGATCGCTCGAGCGCGGCGGGCCGCCGCTCCGCCGGCAGCTCGGCCATCGACGGCAGCAGCACGAGCGCGATCTGCTCGCCCACCTGGATCGCCGGGATGTCGGCGAGGTTGTAGGCGAGGTTGTACGCGCCCGTCGCGCCGGGGCCGAAGAAGTGCGAGATCGCGAGGTTGTCCCAGTAGCGGGACGCCGCATGCGCGATGCCCTGCACCCCGAGCGGCAGGCCGAACCGGACCATGTCCTTGAACCGCGCCCAGCGGAGCTTCGTCGGCGTGGCCCAGCTCGCGACGCCGGCGGCGCGCAGCAAGATGAGCACGACGACCAGCTGCTGCACGATGTTCGCGTAGACGATCGACATCCCGCCCTGGCCGGCGATCGCGAGCGTCAACGCCGTGACCGTGTAGACCAGCTCGCCGATCGCGAGCGACATCCCCGACGCGCGAAAGTCTAGCCGTTGCGTCAGGATCCGCTCGGGCATCGCGCCGATCCGCCGGATGAACAGCGCGAGGGCCATGCCAGGCACGTACTGCGCGGCATGGGGTGCGTTGAACAGCGGCGTGATCTGGCCGCCGAACAGCGCGACGAACCCCAGCGAGATCGCGCCGAGGACGAAGTAGGCGACCGTGGCGTGCCAGGCGACCTCGCGCGCGACCGCGCCGCGACCCTGGACGATCGTGTACTGACCGAACCCCCAGATCGTGATCCAGTTGGCGGTCATGCAGAGGATCACCGCGTCCGAGACCTCGCCGATCACGTCCGGATGAAGGAACCGCGTCATCACGAGCGTCCCGACGACGCCCACCGCCCGCCCGCCCATGCTCGAAACGATCGTCCATAGCGCACCGCGCGCGGCTTTTTGGGCCAGTGACATGGTCGGCGACGGTCATTTGCACGCCTCATGCCCGGCGTAACGACATGCTCGCGTTCGGCCGTGGCCGATCCCGGCGATGAGGAGCCGGCGGGCGCCTAGCCTGGATCCTGGCTAGAGAAACCGCCGCAGTCGATAGGACACCCACGCGAGCGCCTTGCGCCACCATGCCAGACGGCGCCACGTCTCCTCGCTGAACAGATCGCAGTTGGCGACGTCCTGCTCGAAGTTGCTCGCGAGCTCCTGGCTCGTCGCCGGATCGAGGATCTCGACCGTGACCTCGAGGTTCGAGAACCGGCTCTGCGCGTCGAAGTTGTAGCTCCCGATCGTCGACCACGTGGTGTCGACCGTCGCGGTCTTGGCGTGCATCATCGGGCCGCGCCAGCGCAGGATCTTCACGCCGTTGCGCGCGAGGCCGCGGAGCACGTACATGCTCGCCCACTCGATCACGCGGACGTCCGAGTGGCCCGGGACGACGATCCGCACATCGACGCCGCGCTGCGCGGCACGGGCGAGCGCGCGGCGCAGGCCGCGATCGGGCAGGAAGTACGCGTTCTGGATCAGCACCGACGTGCGTGCGGCGCGGATCACGTGGAGGTACGCCCGGCGCACGGTGCCGCGCTGCCGCCGCAGCGTGTTGTCGAGCAGGCGCACGAAGCAAGCGCCGGTGCCGGGAGCTGCGGTCGCGCCGCGCTGCACCGTCGCATAGCGTGCGCCGCCGGCGCGGATCCAGGTCCGGCGGAACATCCGGGCGAGGTCGAACACGATCGGGCCGGTGACCCGACAGTGCATGTCGTGCCAGCCCACGCCACCGTCGGCGATCGACGCGTAGTCATCGGAGATGTTGAGCCCGCCGGTGAACGCGAGGTGGTTGTCGACCACGATCACCTTGCGATGATCGCGATGACTGAGCCGGAAGCGCCGCCGCCACAGGGCGATCGGGTTGAACGCGATCACCTCGCACCCTGCCGCCGTGAGGTCGTCGATCCAGCTGCTGGGCAGGCCGAACGAGCCGACGGCGTCATAGATGAGGCGGACCTTGACGCCGCCGCGCGCGCGTTCGATCAGCACCGCCTTGAATCGATCGCCGGTCTGATCGGCGGCCAGGATGTAGGTCTCCAAGCAGATCGACTCCTCGGCGGTCGCGAGCGCGGCGAGCATCGCCGGGAACGTGGCGCCACCGTCGCGCAGCACGGTGACGTCGCAGCCCGCTCGCCAGCGTTGCTGCGTACGCGCGTACGGCGCGAGCTCGTGAGGCAACGGCACCACGATCGCCTTCGACGGCGGATCCATGATCGGCGCCGGAACCGGCTCGGGAATCGCGCTCATGCTGGGTACTTCACCGAGAGGATCGTATACGCGACGTCCCCCCTGGGGACCTTCACCTGGACCTCGTCGCCCTCGCGCTTGCCGATCAGCGCCCGCGCGACCGGCGAGTCGATGCTGATGCACCCGCGCTCGAGATCCGATTCATCTGCGCCCACGATCCGGTAGGTCTTCTCCGCGCCGTCTTCGTCCTCGACCGTGACCGCCGCGCCGAAGAAGACGCGCCGGGGATCGCTCGGTGGCTCGGTGACGATCGTGATCTCGTCCAAGCGCTTGGACAGAAACCTGACACGTCGATCGATCTCGCGCAGCCGGCGCTTGCCGTAGATGTACTCCGCGTTCTCGCTGCGATCGCCTTGTGCGGCCGCGTCGGCGACCTCCTGGGTCACGCGGGGGCGTTCCTTGGTCCACAGTTCGTCGAGCTCGCTGCGCAGTCGCTTCGCGCCCTCGGGCGTGATGTACGCCGAGCGCTTTGGCTGCGGCCGTCGATCCCGCGTCGACATTCACCACAGCATATCCGGTATGCTCCGCGCCGGGACGAATGGGGACGGAGTTACTCATCGTGTTCGCGTTCCTGATCGGGAACGGGCTGTTCGCCGGCGCCGAGATCGCGATCCTCTCCGTCCGCACCACGAGGCTTCGGGAGTTCATCCGTCGCCGCGACAAGCGCGCGCTCGCGATCAAGTCGCTCCGCGATCATCCCGAGCGGTTCCTCGCGACCGTTCAGGTCTGCATCACGACGTTCGGGACCGCGGCCTCGGTGTACGGCGGCGCGAGCCTCGAGCCGATGCTCGCCCAGCAGTTCCTCAAGATCGGGCTGGGGCATGGCACGTCGCTGGTGATCGTCGTGGTCCTGATCGTGTTCCTCGAGCTCGTGGTCGGCGAGCTCGTGCCGAAGTCACTCGCGCTCCGCTACTCGGATCGGTACTCGTTCCTCACCGCGCGGCCGCTGCTGATCATCTCGTCGATCTTCCGGCCGGTGGTCTGGCTGCTGACCGCGGTGTCGAACTTGTTCCTGCGGTTCTTCGGTGACAAGACCACGTTCACCGAGGCACGGCTGTCGCGCGACGAGCTCCAGCAGCTGGTCGAGGAGGCCGCGAAGACCGGCTCGGTCGATCCGCGCGCGAGCGAGATCGCGTCGCGCGCGCTCGGCTTCGGTGAGGTCACGGTCGCCGAGGTGATGGTGCCGCGCACGCGCGTCGTCGCGATCCGTCGTGGGGCGTCGCCCGAGGAGGTCCAGCGCGCGATCCTCGAGGAGGGCCACAGCCGGATGCCGGTCTACGACGGGAGCATCGACAACATCGTCGGCTACGTCGTCGCGCGCGACGTGCTGGCGCTCGCCTGGGAGAAGGGCCTGGTCGTGCTCGAGGACATCCTGCGCCCGCCGCACAAGGTCCCCGAAGCGACGCGCGCGCTCGATCTGCTGCGCGAGATGCAGCGGCGGCGGACCCAGATGGCGGTCGTCGTCGATGATCACGGGGGCCTGTCGGGTCTGGTCACCACGGAGGACCTGATCGAGGAGCTCGTCGGCGATATCATGAGCGAGGACGATGTTCCCGAGCAGTTCTTCACGCGCGAGCCGTCGGGCACGATCCTCGTGCAGGGCTGGGCCTCGGTCCGCAAGGTCAATCGCGATCTTCACCTCGATCTGCCGGTGGGCAAGGACCGGACGACGATCGCCGGCCTGTGCATGTCGCTGGCCCAGTCGATCCCGCAGGCCGGGGAGAAGCTGACAACTGATAACGGGACCGTCCTCGAGGTGATCGAGGCGTCGCCTCGCCGGGTCCGGCGCGTTCGCATCCACCCGGTCGCGCATCCCGATGACGATGGATCTCGGGACGCCGGGGCGTGAGCCCGGCTAACCGGCGAGCGTCCACCCGGCCACCTTCCGTCGGCATGATCCTGTAGTATCGATGGTGATGACGGTCATCGCGCGCGACCAGGTCGCGTCCGACCATCTCGTCTACGCCTGGCCGTTTCCGATCGGCCCGGACTGCGAGGTTTCGTGTGCGGATGACGAGCAGGTCGTGATGTGTCCCGCCTGGATGGTCGGTGATCGTCTCGGACCCGGTCGCCATCGCTGGCGCACGCCCGATCCGACGCGTCCGGTCGGCGTGTTCTTCGTCCTCACCGGGCCGGTCGAGGTCTCGTTCGACATGATGACGACCTTCATCGTCCCGACGACCGGGCAGGTCGTCCGGCTCCGGGCGAGCGGCGCGCTCCAGGTCCGGTGCACCGATCCCGGGCTCCTGATCGCCCAGTTCGTCGGGCTGCCCTTCGAAGGCATCAACGATGGTGTGCTGCGCAGCGTGTCGCGCAGCGTCGAGCGCATGCTCGCCCGGCTGCTCACCCGCCGGGTCGTGATGTCGGCGACGCCGGTCGCGGTGACCGAAGCCGGCATGCTGCCGAGCATCGTCGAGGAGCTGATCGCGTACAACCCCACCGCCGGCGCGGTGTTCGGCGTCGAGCTGATCCGGATGGGGCACCTCGTGATCGCCGCGGATGATGGCTCCTCGCCCTACCTCGCGCTGCCGGCCCGGAACCTCGACTGGTCCGGCAACCTGCCGAAGCTGCCGCCGGCCGCGCACACCAACGGGGACGCAGGACCGGCGGCGGGCCGTGACCATGCGGCTGCGGTGTCGCGCACGGAGTCCACGCTCAAGGGATTGCCCGTTGTGTTGGGTCCTTCCGCGTCGCCGCCGTCGAGCCAGCGGGCGGCGAGCGCGCCGTCGAGCCCACCCGAGCCCAAGCTCGCCGCCGCGCCGGGAGACAGCCATCTCCGTGCGAAGATCCCGTCCGACCCGCCGCCGACCCGCCGCGGCTCCCCGATCGAAGTCCCACAGTCGAGCGACGAGGTCACCCAGCCGAGCGTCGACACCGCGCGCCTGATGACGCCGGTGCCGGGCTCGCTCCGTGCATCGCCGCCCGACCCGAACCCCGCGGAGTCCGAGTCGCGTGGCTCGATCATGGGCATCGGGACGTCGCCGATCGGCCACAGCTCGGCGACGGGGGAGATCTCGACCAAGGTGGCGCCTGGTGGGCGCGTGCTGGTCCCGGGGCCGAATGGCCTCATGCAGTCCGCGACCGTGCGCCAGCTGCTCCAAGGCTACTACGAGCTCGAGGTCGGCAGCTCGGGCGAGACGATCTGGGTCCCGGTCACCGGCGTCGTCCCCGGGTAGGGGCGCCGTGCACGAGCGGCTGGTTAGAAGTCGGTCAGCCCGACCTCGAAGTAGACCTCGGGGCTGTGGCCCTCGATGCCGTACCCGAAGTCGAGGCCGAGCAGCGGCAGCACGACCGAGCTGACGTAGACCCGGAGCCCGACGCCGACGTCGTTGCGCCACCAGCCGACGCCGTCGTGCTGGGTCGGGAGATAGTTGCGATCCGGACCGTGGCCCAGGAAGTGGTTGCCGGCGTAGCCCGTGTCCCAGAACCCGATGCCACGCAACACGAACCACTTGATCGTGCCGAGCGGGACCGAGTACTCGGCACGAAACAGCGTGCGGACGTCGCCGCGAAACTGGTCGAGATCGTAGCCGCGGAGGTCGGGCTCGCCGCCGAGGGTGAGCTCCTCGTGAAACGGCAGGTGGTAGCCGACGTTGATGATCGAGCGCAGCTCGAGCTCGTGCTCGTGCAGCAGCCGCCAGCTGTAGTACGCGCGCAGCAGGCCGACGGAGTAGCCGAACTCGTCGAGCCCCGGGATGCTCTGGTCGATCATCAGCTGCGCGTACGGTCCCCACGAGACGCCGCGCCGATGGCCACGCGCATCGGCGGTGACGATCAGCTGGGCGCTGATGTCGCGACCGCTGGTCCCCGGCAGCGGCAGCGCCATCCTCGACGTGCCGTCACCAACATACGCGTCGCGCAGGTAGATGTACCCGCCGCGCAGCCGGAGGTCGGTGACGAGCCACCACTCCGGCGCATAGCCGAGCAACCAACCGCCGCCGAGATAGGTCGACGACGTCGTGCGCAGGATGGTCTTGTTCGACGGATCGCTCGTCGGATTTGCGTACTCGTCGTCGAGCCGGCGATACAGGTACAGATCGAACCGGGTCCGCCACTTCGTGCCGCGCACCGACGGATCGAGGAACGTTCCAAAGAACAGCGACTTGCGATTCCCCAGCTGCCCGTACAGCAGCATCTTCTGGTTGTTCCCGCCGAGGTCGTTCTCGGCGTATCCGATGCCGAGCGCCTGGTTGCCGGGCAGCACGTAGAGCGCGGGCGCGATGATCCACGAGTGCTTGTCGTCGAGCGTGGCCACGACGATCACGCCGTCGGGCACCTCCTCGAGCCGGATGGAGACCGACTCGAACAGCTCGCTCGACGTCAGCGCCTGCGCGAGCTTCGGGATATCGGCCGCGGTGATTCGATCGCCGAGCTCGACGTGCGAGAGGTACCGTACGGTGCGGTCGGTGACCTTCGAGCGGCCCTCGACGCGAAACCCGACGATCGGGCGCGGCGTGGTCTCGGCGCGAGCGGTGGTGCCGATCGCGATGATCGCCACGAGGACTACCGCGGGTCGCACCAGTTCGAGGCTACTTCTTCTTCCTGCTCGGCAATATGCCCATGAGCTTCGCAATGATCCCCAGCATGATTTCGTCCGCACCGCCGCCGATCGACAGCAGGCGGGTGTCGCGATACGCGCGTGCCGCGGGGTTATCCCAGGTGAAGCCCATGCCACCCCAGTACTGCAGGCACGAGTCTGACACCTCGCGCGCGAGGCGGCCCGCCTTGAGCTTGGCCATCGACGCCAGCATCGTGACATCTGCACCGCCGACGTACTCTTCGACCGCGCGATAGACCAGCGAGCGCAGCGCTTCGACCTCGGTCTTGAGCTCGGCGAACCGGAAGTGGATCGCCTGGTTGTCGATCAGCGGCTGGCCGAAGGTCTCGCGCTGCTTGCAGTACGAGATCGTCGCATCGATCAGGCGATCCATGCCGCGCACCGAGCCGATCGCGCCGCACAGCCGCTCCTCCTGGAACTGGAGCATCTGCATCATGAAGCCCATGCCTTCCTCGCCGATCCGGTTGCGCTGCGGCACCCGGACGTTGTCGAAGAAGATCGGACAGGTATCGGAGGCGCGCATGCCGAGCTTGTCGATCTTGGGACCGATCTCGACGCCCTCGAGCTTGGTCGGCACGATCACGAGGGTCTTGTTCGCGTGGACCGGCCGGTCCTCGAGGCTGTGATCGACGACGAGCAGGCACAGCCAGTCCGCCTGCGCGGCGTTGGTGATCCACATCTTCGAGCCGCTGATCACGTAGTCGCTGCCGTCCTTGCGCGCGATCGTCTTGATCGCGGCGACGTCAGAGCCGCCACCCGCCTCGCTCACCGCGATCGCGGTGACCACATCGCCGGCGATCGCGGGCGCGAGGAACTCGTCGCGGAGATCATCGCTGCCCCAGCGCGCGAGCGCCGGCGTGGCCATGTCGGTCTGCACGCCGAACGCCATCGGGATCGCGCCGCCGCGACAGGTCCCGAGCTCCTCGGTCGCGCACATCTGATACGAGTAATCGAGTCCCATCCCGCCGTAGGCCTCGGGCTTGTGGATGCCGAGCAGGCCGAGCCGCCCGGCCCGCTTGAACACCTCGTGCGCCGGGAACGCGCCGGCCCGCTCCCATTCGTCGATCTGCGGGTCGAGCTCGTTCTCGACGAAATCTCGGACGGTACGACCAAGCTGCAGGTGCTCTTCGGTGAACCGCATGGGGACGAACGTACACGACTGTACAGATGTTCAACAGCAACAGCCGCGCCAACGACGGTCTGGATAACTGTCCGAGATCCGTACAGATCATTCCAGTTTGATGCCCCCTGGGATCGTGCGAGTGTCGATCGGTCGGCGATGGTCGCCGTTTCGAGGTTCGATGCTTCCGATCATCCTCAAGATCAAGCTGGCGACGGCGGCGATGGCGGGCTTCGCGGCTGCGTCGAGCCCGGTTCCGATGCCGGTCGAGACCGTGGCGATGCTGCTCCAGGCTCACGACTCGACCCCGGTCGAGGTCAAGCTCTACGACGAGAACCTCCGCGTCGATGCGACGGTCCTGATCAACCGCGACGGCAAGGTCGATGACGCGACGGCCGCCGAGATCCGCCACCTGTTCCGCTGCCGGGTGACCAACCGCGAGCGTCCGATCGCCCGCAAGACCCTCGCGATGCTCGCGGATGTCGCCGAGAAGTACGAAGGCAAGACGATCGAGTTCGTCAGCGTGTATCGCGTGCAGCGCGGCGAGTCGCTGACGTCACCGCACCGCGATGGCCGTGCGATCGACTTCCGGATCCGCGGCATCCAGCTCCGCGAGATCCGCGACTACCTATGGCGCAAGTACACCGAGGTCGGCATCGGCTGGTACCCGAGCGAGCAATTCATCCACATGGACACGCGGCCCACGATCCACGACACCGCGTGGACGTTCCTCGCGGGCACCAACCACTACCATCCGTACTGGGCCGAGCTCGCGCGTCGCGCCGAGATCCCCGTCGCTCAAGCTCATCGTCCCGGTGTGTGATAGCCCTGTAGGGTGATCTCTCGGTTCGCGCCTTCGACGACCGGTGAGGCGCACCCGGGCACGCTGCTCTCCGCGCTGCTGGTGTGGCTCGATGCCCGCTCGCGCGGCGGCCGGGTCGCGCTGCGGCTCGAGGATCTCGATGTCACGCGAACCCGCGCGAGCTTCGCGCCCCAGCTGCTCGAGGCTTGCCGCTGGCTCGGGCTCGCCCACTGGGACGAGGTGGTCGTCCAGAGTCAGCGCAGCGCGGCGCACGAGGCCGCGCTCGACCAGCTCGCCGCCGCCGGCCGGCTCTACCCGTGCGCGTGTAGCCGCAAGGATCGCACCCGGCGCGCCCCGGACGGTGGTTGGGCCTATGACAACACCTGCCGCGGGCGAGCCCTCACCGGCAGCTGGCGCAGCGCGACCGAGCCCGTGCGGCTGCGGCTCGATGATGATCGCGTGACCCTCGTCGACGACGGCGGCCTCGATCTGACGCAGACGCCGGCCCACGCGCTGGGCGATCCGATCGTCCGCCGCCGTGATGGCGTGATCGCCTATCAGCTCGCGGTCGTGGTCGACGATGCCGCCGCCGGGATCACCGATGTGATCCGCGGCCGTGACATCGCGCCCTCGACCGCGACCCAGGTGCTGATCCAGCGCCTGCTCGGGCTCCCGACGCCGCGCTACCGGCATCACTTCCTGCTGCTCGAGCCGAGCGGCGACAAGCTCGCCAAGCTGCACGGCTCGATCCCGTTCACCGAGCTGCGGGCTCACCACACGGGGCCGGCGCTGTGCGGCATCCTCGCGCACGCGGCCAACCTGATCGATGCCGCGCGCGCGTGCACGCCCGGCGAGCTGGTCGCCGGGTTCACCTGGGCGCGCGTCCAGGCGACGGATCGCGTCGCGCGCTGGCAGCCGGGCCTCGCGATCTCGGCGGCTTGAGCGTCAGCGCCAGTCGACGCCGAGCTCGAACAGCAGCGCGCGATCGCGTGCACCCGTGACGAGCTCGGTCAGGCCTTGCTCGAACCGCACGCCCGCGGTCAGCGGCGTCGCCGGAACCGCGAGCTCGATCCCCGCGGCGAGGCCCACCCCGGCGCGCCGGACGGCCATGCGGTCGCGCGTGTCGGCGAACCGAAGGTCCGTGCGGAGCTGGCCGATCAGCGCGACCGCGACGAGCGCGCTGTCGATGACGGTCGAGCCGATCCCCGCACTCGCGCCCAGCGTGTCGATCGACGAGCCGACGCTGGCGCCGCCCCGCCGGGTCCAGTCGAGGCGTGCGGCGACGAACACCGGACCGCCCAGCTCGAACCGCGCGGCCGCGGCGAACGCGGGGCGCAGGTGCGCGCTCGCCGCCGCATCATCGAACATGCCACCGCCGAACCGGATGCCGAGCCACATCGCGAGCGCGGCGGGCGCGGTGGCGGTCGCGAGCGGGTCCTCGATCTCGGCCCCCTTCGTGGCGCTGGCGATGCCGCGATACTTGTCGGACATGATCGAGGGACGCTTGATGTCGGGTGGCGGACCGGACTGCGTGGTCTCCCGCGCATTCTCGTCGGCGAAATCGACCGTTTTGTCCCTGGGCGCAGGCGTGGTGGACGGCGCACCTGCATCGAGCCAGATCGTCCCGCGCGTGTAGGCCTGCGCGGTGATCGTGCTCCTGACCGTCTTCCCGTCGCTCGACGCCGTCACCGTGTGGAGCCCGGGCTTGACCCACACCGTCACCGGCGTGATCAGCTCCTCGCCCGCGAGCGCCTCGAGCTCGACCTTCATCCCGCCGGGCCGCGACGCGATGCTCAGCTCGGCCAGCTCGCGCCGCTCGAGCTTGATCTCGCGCACCTGGCGGAGCACGTCCCTCGCGATATCCTCGGAGAGCGTCGCCTCGGCGCAATCGACCAGGTACAGCGCCGCGCGCGGCACATCGCTGCGAAGCGCGTACACCGTGCCGAGCGCGCATCGGAGGCTCGCGTCGCCGGGCAGCTGGGCCCGGAGCGCGGCGACGTCGTGAGGGCCATGCGCCGCGATCGCGTCCGCCAGCGGGCCGGCCTGGGTAGGCGCCGCCGCGGCGATCAGGACAACCCCTACGATCCAGGCGGTACGCACGTCCCTCAAGATGACACGGCCCGCGTAAGATGGTTGCGATGGACCAAACCCGTCGACGCGCCGAGGTGATGCGCCTGCTCGACCGGTATCTGGTCGAGGTGGTCGAGCGGTACGAGCTGTGCCCGTGGGCCCGGGCCTCGCGCGAGAAGGACGAGCTCGGCATCGATGTGTTGTGGGGTACGCCGACGGTGCTCGAATGGATCACCGCCGCGAACGCGCTGCTCGAGCGGCCGAACACGCGGGTCGTCATGGTCGTCGCCCCCGAGCTCGTGGTGACCACCTCCGAGCTGCGCGCCGTGCGCGCCGAGGTCGCCGCGAAGATCCCGAAGGCCGGCGTCGCCGAGTTTCATCCCGATGCCACCCTCGATCTGGCGACCCCAGCCCGGCTCGTCCCGTTCGTACGCCGCTCGCCAGATCCGATGCTCCAGCTCGTCCCGCTCGCGCTGCTCGCGACCGTGCGCACGCAACCGATCACCGCCGAGCGCGTGCTCCAGCTGCAGATGCTCGGCAGCCTTGCCCCGGCGCCCAAGCAAGACATCGCCGAGGTGATCGCGGAGGCGAATCACAAGACGGTCAGCGGCGCCCAGGCCGAGATCGTCGCGACCCTCGCGGAGATCGCCGAAGATCGCCGACGCAGCTACCAGCTCGCCGGGATCAGCGGGACGCGCTGATCACCGCCTCGATCCTGGCGCGCGGCGTCACGGACACGTCGTCGCCTTGAGGGACAGCGAATCGAAGTAGAACGAGCTCGCGAGCGTGTTGTCGCTGTCCGTCCGGAGGCGCAGGCGCACCGTCTGACCTGCCAGCGACGCGGTGAACGGGTGATCGATCGCGGTCCATGTCGTCGTCGTGTGCGCGTTGTCGAGCGCGATCACGGGCTCGATCATCGTGGTGCCATCGGTCTGCACGAGCTCGATCGCGCCGCGATCGTAGACCGTGGCACCCAGCTCGAGGGTCCGCACGTCATAGAACCCGGTGAGGACGAGCTGGGTGGTCGACGCCGGGATCACGACGTCTTGGTAGATCGAGTCCTTCGCGTTCGCGACGGCGAGCCTGCCCATCCACGCCTTGTTCGTCGGGCTCTGTGGCGCGACGCTGCCCTGCGCCGTGATGAGCGGATAGGCCGCGCTGATCGGCGTGGCGACCCAGCCGGTGCCGTCTGGCGCGGCGTCGAACGCCGGGTTGGTCAGCAGCTCGACGACCGCCGGCGTGCAGCTCGTCGGCGCATCGATCGACTGGATCGGTGCGTCGATCGGGGACGGGCGGGCGTCGGGATGATGCTCGACGCTGCCGTCGACCCCGACCTCGACCCCGGACTCGCCCGCGGTCGCACATGCTGCGATCATCGGAAGGGCAAGGGCGAGCAGCCGGCGCGGGTACGTCATGGTGGGTGTATCGTGCCAATCCGGCCCGGACCACAGCAACGAGATTCGTGAGCGACCGAAGGCCTCAGATCGGTTAGCCCGTGCCAGGCGTACTAGCTGAGGAATCTCAACAACCTCACACGGCGAGGCGCACGTCTTCGACGCCGACGTCGAACGCAGGGTGCTGCGCGAGGCGCGCGTTCGCGGCGAGCAGATCCTCGATCGTGTCGATCTCGGTCGCGTACATCGAGCCGATGTCGACACCGTAGAGCGTGGTGCCTTCATCGACGATTTGCTGGAACGCGGCCTCGTAATACTCGTTGATCAAGCCCTGCTCGTTGACCCGCGCGTGGAGCGCCTCGAACAGCCGCTTCGACGATGCCGCGGAGAACAGCTCGATGCCGACCGACTCGCCCATCGCCGAACGAACCGGCACGTGCTTGCCGATCGCGAGGACGCGATCCTGATTGTCGGCCGTGACCTTGACCTCCTCGAGGCCGATCACGCCCACGGAGCGAACGGCGAGGCAGTCGGGCCCACGCTCGACGAGCTCCTCCACGACGCGGATGTCGAACACGACATCGCCATCGAGGAGGATGAACGCGTCGTGCTCGACCTGCGCCCGCATCAGCATCAGCGAGTACGCGTTGTTGGTGGTGCGAAAGTCGGGGTTGGTCACGAACGTGACGTCGAGATCGGGGAACCACTCCGCGACGGCGGCTCGGACCATGTGCTCGAGGTACCCGGTGCCGATCACGAACTGATCGAAGCCAACGCGGAGCAGGCTGGTGATCGTTCGCCGCAGGATCGGCACGCCACCCACGGGAAGAAGTGTCTTCGGCGTGTCGTCGGAGTAGGGGCGTAGCCGCGTAGCGCAGCCAGCGGCGAGGATGACGGCCTTCACGGTCCGTGACCTCGTGCAAGGCGCATGCGAGCAGTGATCTTCATGGGTTGGGGCTGTTCGATGTTCAAGGTTCACCAGTGCCGGTCCGGGAGTGCCATCCCGTCGCCCAATTCCTGTCACTCCCCATCGTGAGATCGGTTCGCATGCCTCGCGCGGTGCTGCCCATGACGATGGCGCGCGTTGACACCCCGGCACGCGTCTGCCTACTAATAGGCGTGGTCTGCCGCGCCGTCACAGCGATCTCGACCGTGGTGGTCGCGATCGTGCTGGCGCTCACGGTGCCGGTCTCGCAGCTTCGAACCGTGGCGATCGTGAAGGCGTGCTGCTGCCCCGATCCGGATCGCTGTCACTGCCCCGACCACGATCCGTCGAGCACCACCCAGCCATCGATGCGCGCCTGTCATCAGACCGCCCACGCGATCATCGCACCGGTGCTGCCAGCGTTCGCGCCGCCCACGATCGAGCTCGCGGCCGCCCCCGAACGGCAGCTCGCCGCCGTCGCGTATTCGATCAGCGCTCCCCACGCTCCGCCGTCACCAGCACGCCCGGCCGCGCCTTCCTGAGCGCGTTCGTTCGGCGTTCCTGGGTTCGAGCGTGTGTGCGGCGAGCGCGAGCTCGTGCGCGTGCGCGTGCGCTTTGCTTCCTTTCTTCGCTCGAGGATGAACATGCGTTTTCTGATCGCTTGCTCGCTGCTGTCGCTCCCGCTGTTTGCCTGTAGCTCCGCGTCGGACGCCGAGGCGTTCCCGACCCTGCAAGACTGCTACGACGATCACCACAACGCCGAGGCGCTCCCGGTCCAGGAGGCGATCACGGTGTGCTGTCTCGACCACCCGATCGCCGGCGTCAGCCCGGCCTGCAAGGACACGCAGGCTGCGTGCGAGACCTTCGTCGACGCGGAGCTCGATCCCAGCGTGACCGCGGCGGACATCACGGCCGCCTGCGCGGACTACATCGCCCAGAAGGGCATGTAGCTCGTACGATGACCGTGGCGAACCGGATCGGCCTGGCTGCGCTGCTCGGGGTGCTCCCCCGCGGCGCGCAGGCCGATCACGACCACGGCGGGCACCATCACATGATGGGAGACCTCGCCGAGGAGTCGTCCTTTGCCGCGGGGGTCCAGATCCTCGCGGCGCGGTTCGACACGATGACGTTCGTCGGCGACTACCAGGGCGTGGTCCCGTCGCTGCAATGGTCGCGCGGCCGGTTCGGGGCGTCGGCGAACCTCGGGCTGTACCGGCTCGACGAGAACGGGCGGCGGTTGTTCGGCATCGGGGACGCGGTGGCGGCTGGCCAGGTCATGCTGATCGGGCGCGGCTCGGCGCGGCTCGGCGTGGCCACGGCGATGTCGTTCCCGACCGGCGACGAGCTCGTGGGCCTGGGCATGGGTCACGTGATGGTGATGCCCGCGGTCTGGGGGATCTGGATGCCCGGTCAGATCATGTTCGAGGCATCCGTGGGCTATGGCCGTGCGCTCGGTGGCGAGCCCCATCACGATCATGGCTCGTGGCCCCTCGTCGACCCGATGAACCTGCAGGAGCTGACCTGGAGCGCGAGCGGCAGCGTGGCGCTCGGGGCGGCGATCCGGGCGGGTGTGCGCACGCATGGGGGCCTGGCCGTGGGGCCCGGTCGCGATCGCATCGTGGCGGGTATCCGCGCCGTGTGGACCGAAGGTCGCGTCGAGACCGCGGCCGAGCTTCAAGCCGGCGTTGCCGGTGATCCTTTCATCCTCCGTGGGCTGCTCGAGTCCACGGTGCACTTCTAGAGGTAAGCCATGCGTTCGATCTTCCAGGCCCTGATCGTGCTCCTCGCTGCGTGCGGCGGGACCCCGACGCCCACCGGGACGGTGTGTCCCGATCCTGATCCGGGCGACCTCACCTATGACGGTGCCGACGGTTTCGGCAAGAAGTTCATGGATGATTACTGCATCGTGTGTCACGACAGCGCGCTGTCGCACTCGATGCGCAACGGCGCGCCGCTGTATCACGACTTCGATTCGCTCATCGGCGTGCTGCGGACGCCCGATCACATCGACGAGGAGGCGGGCGCAGGGCCGAACGCGGAGAACACGTTCATGCCGCCGGACGAGTGCCCCACCACGGCCGGCGGCAAGCTCGATACCTCGTGCAAGCAGCCGACCACCGAGGAGCGCAGGAAGCTGTCGCTGTGGATCGCGTGCGAGCGGAACCGCCCGCACGCGTTCTGATCACTCGATGCGCTTGATGATGTGGAAGCCGTAGTCGGACTGCACGACCCCGAGCTCGCCGACGTTGAGGCGGAGCGAGAGCTGCCGGAACTCGATCACGAGCTGCGCGTCGGGGGTGACCGTGAACGGGCGCCCGGTCGCCGCGCTGCCGGTGTCCTCCGAGTGGGCCTTCATGAGCACGTCGAAGTCGCCGCCCCCCTTGAGCTGACCGACCAGCGACTTGACCTCGGCCTCGGCCTCGGCCTTGGTGCGCTTCAGCGCGCGCTCGTCCATGTGGCCCTGGTACGACTCGCCCAGGTCCTTCCAGCCGACGAGGATGTGCTTGACGCTCGCGGTGTTCGAGAGCGGCTCGCGGGCGAGGATCTCCGTCGAGACCACGGACGACGCGGGCACCGCGACCTCGTTGCCGCCGATCCGGTTGTTCATGGTCGGGCCACCCTTCGCGCCGGGGCCGCAGGCGGTGAGGGCGATCGCGATCGCGAGACACTTCATGCGCGCACGCTATCACGAGGACTTTGATCCGGCATGATCGCATCGAAGTTCCGCAGGTCGATAACATCCGACACGGGCATGTCGCGATCCTCGAACTTCGAGCGGTTCGGGACCAGTTTTTGTGGCACGGTCCTCCCCAGATGACCGACGACAACATCACGATGACCCAGCTCGTCGAGCTGCTGCCGCCGAGGATCTGGTACCTGACCTCGAACGGTCAGGACATGTGGTGTCGTCGGCCGTACGGGTTTCTGTTCTCGAACGGGCAGGCCGCGGAGTCGTTCGCGAAGACGATGGGCACCGGCGAGGACCTGTTCGCGATCGGCCTCGATGCCGGGGCGCTGGTGTCCGACGAGATCTTGACCGGCCTGCGCGACAGCGCGGTGACCCGCTTGTTCATCGATCCTGCGGTCGATGCCGAGAGCGGCGACGTCCACGGCAAGATCCTGCGGCTGTCGCCGCTGACCTAGGACGTCCGCCGGCGAGCCTGCGCGGCTATCGGCCCGGTAGCGTGACCAGGGTCAGCCAGAAGGTCTCGATCGAGCGCGCGATCGCGACGAACTGCTCGATGTCGACGGGCTTGGTGATGAAGCAGTTCGCGTGCAGGTCGTAGGTCTTCAGGATGTCCGCCTCGGTCTGCGAGGTCGACAGGACGACCACCGGAATCCGTCGTAACTCGTCGTCATTCTTGATCTGTTCGAGCAACTCGCGGCCGTCCATGCGCGGCATGTTGAGATCGAGCAAGATCAGGTCGGGCCGGGGTGCGTCGGCGTGGGGCGGCTGGCGTCGCAAGAACGCCAGCCCTTCGATGCCATCGCCTGCGACGAAGATCCGGTTCGCGATGCGGATGTCGTTGAGCACCTCGAGCGTGAGCTCGACGTCGGCGGGGTTGTCGTCCACCAGCAAGATGTCGACCGTCTTGTGGGGGTGGACCTGGTACATGCAGTCCTCCGCCGAGGAACCTCACGGTAGCACAACTCGCGAGCTCGCAAGGGGCGCTCGCGGAGCACGGTTCGGCGGGTGTGACCACATGTGACCGTACGCGCTGGATGTGATCACGAGACATCGTTAGACATCGTTGACGGATATCCTCGTGTTCTTCATGATGGAAGATTGATGAGGGGACCCGTGGTGCG
>WBZN01000467.1_pt1 | contig 32240 bp, 23 predicted proteins | sample 5204281 | NCBI WGS metagenome assembly WBZN01 (sample SAMN12344347, study PRJNA552823) | activated sludge metagenome | biome: Activated sludge suspended growth; feature: Nitrification reactor; material: Wastewater; isolation source: activated sludge from nitrification reactor of wastewater... | reverse complement strand
CATGTCCCCGATCTCGTCGAGGAACAGGGTCCCGTTGCTCGCCTGCTGGAACAAGCCCTGCCGGCTCTGCTTGGCATCGGTGAACGCGCCCTTGGAGTGCCCGAACAGCTCGCTCTCGAGCAGCTGCTCGGGCACCGCGGCGCAGTTGAGCGCGACGAATGGGCTGGCCTTGCGCTTCGACCGGTCGTGGATCGCGCGCGCGACGACCTCCTTGCCGGTGCCGCTCTCTCCGGTGATCAGCACGGTCGCGTCGGTCGAGCTCACCTGATCGATCAGCTGATAGACCTGCTGCATCGCCGGGCTCGCGCCGATCAGATCGCCGCGGCCGCGCGTGTTCGCGACGACCTCGTTGAGCCGCTTGAGCTCGCCGCGCAGCGCGCGATGCTCGGCGGCACGGCGGATCGCGATCGCGAGCGCCTCGATCTCGACGGGCTTGGTGACGAAGTCGTACGCGCCGGCGCGGATCGCACCGACCGCGGTCTCGAAGCTGCCGAACGCGGTGAGCATCAGCACCGGAATGTCGGGGCGATCGAGCGCGACGCGCTGACACAGCTCGAGGCCGGAGATCCCCTTCATGTTGAGGTCGGTGACGATCACATCGACGTCGTGGTTCGCGATCGCCGCGACCGCGTCGGTCCCCGAGGAGAACGTGACGATCGTGAAGCCTCGCTTCTTGAGCCCGAGCGCGAGCAGATCGACCATCTCGCGCTCGTCGTCGACGACAAATACCGTCGTCATGCATCACCTCGCCGTGTGGGTAAGAAGACCGTGAACGTCGAGCCAGTGCCCTTCACCGACTGGACGTCGATCCAGCCGCCGTGCTCGCGCACGATCCCCCAGCTCACCGAGAGCCCGAGGCCCGTGCCATCGCCGACTTCCTTCGTCGTGTAGAACGGCTCGAACACGCGCGCACGCACGGCCTCATCGAGGCCGGTGCCCGCATCGCGCACCTCGATCGCCATCCACGATCGCGCCTCACCACCCACGTACGGCGGCGGCGCCTGCTCGACCAACCTCGCGAGGATCCCGACGCTGCCGCCCGCAGGCGACGCCTGGATCGCGTTGACGACGAGGTTGGTGAGCACCTGACCGAGCTGGCCATCGTCCGCTTCGACGCGCAGCGCCTCGTCGGCCGGTGGCGGGGTCAGCTTGACGTTGCCCTTGCGCGCGATCGTGGCGACGAGCAGACACACGCGCGCCGCCAGCGTCGTGACGTTGACCGGCACCTTCACGAGCACCTTCGGGCGCGCGAAATCGAGCAGCTGGCGGATCAGCGCGGTCATCCGGTCCGCCTGTTCGACGACGATCCGCGCCGAATCGACGACCTCTTCGCCCTCGACCTCGTGGTCGACGATCAGCTTCGCGCGACCGCTGACGACATTGAGCGGCGTGCCGAGCTCGTGCGCGAGGCCCGACGCGAGCTTGCCAACGGTCGTGAGGCGGTCCGCGTGGCGCAGCTGCTCGGTCGCCTGCTCGCGCGCCTCGCTCTCGTCCGAGAGCCGCTCGCACATGAGGTTGATCTCGCTCGCGAGCTCGCCGAGCTCGTCGCGCTGGCGCAGGTGCAGCGGCTCCGAGAGATCACCGGTGCCGACGCGCCGCGCCTTCTCCGCGAGCCGCGAGATCGGCCGGCCGATGAACACGACCCCGAGCGCCAGCGCGAGCAGCGCCGCGACCGAGACCGCGCTGACCGTGCCGAGGACCTCGCTGCGCAGCGAATCGCTGATGTAGCTGTCGAGCTGCTCGAGCGACTGCGCGATCTCGACGCCGCCGAGCCGTGGCTCGGGCACGTCGACGAGGATGTACGTGAGCAGCAGGCGTCGCTCCGAGTCACGCAGCGTGACGACCTGATCCCTGGTCATCGGCGTCAGATCCGCGCGACCCGCGCGCGGCGCATCGTGGCCTCTGGCATCGAGCCAGACCCAGCGTGCTTGCAGCCGTTCGCTCTTGCTCGTCGCCGTATCGAGGAACTCGCGTGCCGCCGCCTCGCCATCGCGCTGCCACACGTGCGCGACCCCGCCCGCGAGCGCACGGCCAAGCGCCGCCGCTTCGCCACGCATCTGGCGATCGAACACGTCTCGCTCGCGCTTGTAGTCGAGGTAGCCTTGGATCAAGGCGACCAGCGCGACACCGATCACGAGCGCAGCGATGAACTTGCGTGTGAGCCGCATCCCCCCGCAGAGTTCTACCTGATCGCCGATCGCCGCGGGCCCGAACACCATCTACCGTCGCTCCACACAGATCACCTCGCGCCGGACTGCACCGTGCGGGCCAGCGCGGGTCAGCAATGGCCGAGAGATTCGAGCGATGTTCGTGGCCGATTGCGAGGCAGACCGCCCCGTCGGGGCACAATGCCCCGTGGTACCGGGAATCATCCATTCGCCGACGGGCCGACCGGCCGTCTGACGAGCGACTCGCCGCCCCCGGCCGAGCTCGACCAGCGCTCCCCCGCAGCTAGGACCACCCACGACGTGGCGAAGGAACCTGCAGGTCGGCGTCGTCGATTGCCAGGGGATCCGCTGGACGAGGCGACGGTCAACGCGCCCGGCGCCGCGCGCGTCCGGCGCCGCCGAGATCAGTCCAGGACGACACGGCGATGCTCTCCATGCCGTTTCCATACGTGGTCGGTAACGAGCTTCGCGCCCAGCCTCCGCTACCCCTGAGCACGTCGTGACCGTGCGACCGTGACACGGTGACGCAGTCCGGGCCGCCGCGCTGACGAGATCGGAAGACTTCGTGTGGCCCGGATCGTGAAAAAGGTCCGTCGCGAAGGAGTGCGCCTATGCTGCCGAATAACATCCTGGTCCCCACGGACCTGACCGAGGGCGCCGAGCGGGCGCTCGACTACGCCTGTGACCTCGCGCTCAAGCTCGGCGCGAAGATCCACCTCCTCAACGTGATCGGGCTTGCTGCGCTCGGCGTCCCCGAGCTCGGGGTCGCGATGACCGCGAGCGTGATCGACTCGCTGCTCACCGAGAACCGTGGGGCGCTCGACAAGCTCGCCGAGCGCAAGCGCGCGGCCGGCGTCCCCGTCGGCCAGGTGCTGCTCAAGACCGGCGACGCGCGCGACGTGATCGACCAGACCGCGAAGGAGCTCGGCGCAGACCTCATCGTGATGGGCACGCATGGCCGGCGTGGTGTGACGCGGGCGCTGCTCGGCAGCGTCGCCGAGACCGTCGTGCGAACGGCGCCCTGCCCGGTGCTCACAGTTCGCATGCACGACGACAAGCACAAAGACCGGCACGCGGCATAAGCTGCGCACGTGGAGCGATTCCTTGTCGTCTGTGGCGCGGGAGCGGTTGGCTGCGGTGCGCGATACCTGCTCTCGATGTGGGCCGGCGCGCGGATCGGCACGGCCTTCCCGTACGGCACGTTGTTCGTCAACCTGCTCGGCTCGTTCTTGATCGCGCTCGTGCTCGAGCTCTCGATCCGGATCGCGAGCTTCCCACCCAACCTGCGCCTAGCACTCACCACCGGCTTCCTGGGTGGCCTCACGACCTACTCCTCCTTCAACTACGAGACATCGGAGCTGCTGCTCCGCGGGGCGACGATGCGTGGGCTCGCGAACATCGGCGTCACGATGGTCGGGTGCTTCGGGGCGGGGCTCCTCGGCCTGGTCATCGCGCGCCGACTCGCCGGGTGAGCGGAATCGCTCGTTGCTCGGGGGGACCATCCGCCACAAGCTCAGAGCATGGTCCGGCTCGTGACGACGTCGGTGACCAGACAGCAGCGAATGGTCTCGGACCATCTCCGTCGACGCAACATCATCGACCCGAACGTCCTCGCGGCATTCGGCAACGTCCCGCGGGACCGGTTCGTACCGAACGAGCTCGCGGACCATGCCTACGATGATTCGCCGCTGCCGATCGGCAACGGGCAGACGATCTCGCAGCCGTATGTCGTCGCGATGACGGTGCAGGCGCTCGACCTGCGAGGGCACGAGCGCGTGCTCGAGATCGGGACCGGCTCGGGCTATGCCGCCGCCGTGCTCGCCCAGCTCGCGCGCGAGGTCGTGACGATCGAACGGATCGAGGAGCTCGCGCGTACGGCCGCCGAGCGACTCGCACGGCTGGGCGCGCACAACGTCGAGGTACGGTCCGCAGATGGCTCGCTCGGGTGGCCCGCGAAGGCGCCGTACGAGGCGATCGCCGTCGCCGCCGGCGCGCCGTCGCCACCGCAACCGCTGCTCGACCAGCTCTCGATCGGAGGCCGGCTCGTGGTGCCCACCGGCGATGCCGAGCGACAGCGGCTGCTCCGGATCACCCGCCGCGACGCGACCACGTTCACCGAGGAAGACCTCGGGGCTGTCCGGTTCGTGCCGCTGCTCGGTGCAGCCGGCTGGCCGGTGCCCGCGCGATCGTAGCTCCGGGGAGCTCGGTCACGCCACTTGCTGCGCGGGGACCTTGATCGCTTCGATCTCGAGGCCGATCTCGATCTTGTCCCCGACGACCACACCGCCGGCCTCGAGGGCCGCGTTCCACGTCAACCCGTAGTCCTTGCGATGGACCGTGGTCTTGGCGGAGAACCCGGCGCGCGTCCCGCCCCACGGGTCCTTGACCTGACCACCGAGCTCCACGGTCAGCTTCGCAGGCTTCGTGATGCCCGCGATCGTCAGCTCGCCGGTGACCAGCAGCTCGTCGTCGCTCTTGCGCTCGATCTGCGTGCTCTTGAACGTGAGCGTGGGAAACTTCTCGACGTCGAGGAAGTCGGGCGAGCGAAGGTGGGCATCGCGCTTGTCTTCCTTGGTGTCGACGCTCGCCGCGTCGATCGTGACCTCGACCCGCGACCGGGTGATGTCCTCGTCATCGAGCTGGAGGACGCCGCTCCACTGGCGAAACTGCCCGTGGACCTTCGAGACCATCAGGTGGCGGACGTGGAAGTTGATGCTGGAGTGGGTGAGGTCGAAGGCCCAGTGGGTGGCGGTCATCGTAGCTCCTTGAGTTCCTGTGGTTGCCTTGGTTCTCGTTCGTAACCGGGGTAACTATGAGAACCGTCATCGCGTCCCGCAAGGAGGCACAGCCATGTCACCGAGGAACAAACTGTTGCGATCCGATCGCGAGCCCAGCGCGTGCCTCGCGGTGCGCGAGGTCTTGAACCGGATCGGAGACAAGTGGAGCGTCCAGATCGTCGCGCTCCTCGGCGATGGCTCGATGCGATTCAACGAGTTGCGGCGATCGATCGAGGGCATCTCCCAGCGCATGCTCACGCTCACGCTGCGCGGCCTCGAGCGGGATGGGCTCGTGACGCGAACAGTGTTTCCCGAGATCCCGCCGCGGGTCGAGTACGAGCTGACGAAGCTCGGCGACACGCTGCTCGAGCCGATCCAGGAGCTGGCGGAGTGGGCCGCCGAGTACCGACCGGCGATCCAGGCCGCCCGCGAGAAGTTCGATTCGAGCAGCGCGAAGCGCAGGTAGCCGAGCGACGCCGCGGCGAAGTGCGCCGATATCATCGCGCGGCGCGGGCGCACGAAGTTCCCTCGCGCGAACGCGTGGCGAGGTGATTTTCGAGGCCTCGGGGAGGCTCGCATGTTGCACCCGTTGGCCTGGGGAGGGCTCATGACAAGCATGGAGGGGGCAACCGCGTCCGCCCAGCCGCCACGGCAATCAGGGCCGCTGGGTCGCGGTATCAAAGCACCAGACTTCAACTTACCAAGCACGCCCGATCAAACGGTGTCGCTGACCTCCCTCCTCGGGAGGCCGGTGATTCTCGTGTTCTATCCGGCGGACTGGAGCCCGGTATGCGGGGACCAACTCGCGCTCTATAACGAGCTGGATGGCGAATTCAAGCGCCATCACAAGGCGCAGCTCGTTGGCGTGTCGGTCGATGGAGCGTGGTGTCACCAGGCGTACAAGCACGACCGCAAGCTGCACTTCCCGTTGCTCGCAGACTTCGAGCCCAAGGGAGAGGTGGCGCGGATCTACGGCGTGTATCGCGCAGGTGAGGGTATCAGCGAACGTGCGTTGTTCGTGATCAAGCCAGATGGCGTGATCCACTGGAGCTATGTGTCGCCGTTGGGTGTCAATCCGGGCGCCGACGGAATCCTCGAAGCCCTCGAAGACCTCGACAAAGGAGGCGTGTGATGTCGACGTTGCGTGTTCCCGTCACGGATCGCGACCACATCCTGGGCCCGCCACGCGCGGAGCTCACGATGGTCGAATACGGTGACTTTCAGTGTCCGTACTGCAGAGCTGCGAGTGTCGTCGTCAAGGACGTCAAGCATCGCCTGGGCGCAGCGCTGCGGGTCGGGTTCCGTCACTTCCCGCTGACCGAGATCCATCCGCTGGCCCTCACCGCGGCGGAAGCTGCCGAGGCGGCGGGAGCCCAAGGGAAGTTCTGGGAGATGCACGAGACGTTGTACGCGAACCAGGACGCGCTGTCCGTCCCCGACCTGCTCGCCTACGCGCGCGAGCTCGATCTCGACGTCGAGCGCTTCGCCGAGGATCTATCGTCGCACATCCATGTCCCGCGGATCCGCGAGGACTTCGCGGGTGGCGTCCGCAGCGGCGTCAACGGGACCCCGTGCTTCTTCATCAACGGCGACCGCCACGATGGCTCGTGGGACGCGCGCTCGTTGACCGCGGCTCTCGAGAAGGCCCGCACCAGGCACGCGCCGGTGATGCCGAGCCGGTAGCACACCGGAGCGGGACGCTTTGCTCGCGTACATCGCGACGGGGCACGCTGCCTGTGATCTAAATTTAGATCTCGTCGATCACCGGCAGCCGCGCGCGTTCGTCCGTCGCGGTGACCGCGCGCGCCGGGTTCATCGGGATGAACGTCATCGCGCGTTCGGCGAGCGCGGTGATCGTGAGGCTCGGGTTGACGCCGAGGTTGGCCCCGACCGCCGCGCCGTCGACGACGTACAGGCCGTGATAGCCGAACACGCGATGCTGCGCGTCGATCACGCCGTGCTCCGCGTCGGCGCCCATCACGCAGCCACCGATGCAGTGGGCGGTCATCGGCAGGTCGAACAGGATCTCCGTGTTCGAGGTGATCGCGATGCCGCCGAAGCTCGCGGCGGCGCGCTCGGCGAAGGCGTTGGCGGCGGGGATGTTGGTCGGGATGCGCTGCCCCGCGGAGCACAGCAGGCGCCCGAACGGCCAGAACCAGCGCCGGCGCAGCTCGAACTGCAACGTGGCGTCGACGGTCTGCATCACCAGCAAGATCAGGGTCTGGCGCGCGAAGCCGAACGGCCAGCCTGCGCGAAAGCACTGGATCGGGTGGCGAAACATGTTCGCGATCCACCTGGCGATCCGGCGCCAGCCCCGACCAGACACCATCATGGTCGCGAGCAGCCCCAGGACGTCGGACCCGCGAGAGTAGCGCACCGCCTCGATGTGGGTGAACTGATCGATGTGGATCCCCGAGCCGATCGCGATGCCCTTGGACATGTCGAAGCGGTCGCCCGGGAACCGCACGCCGATCAGCGACTCGGCGTTGGTCCGGACCTCGTGGCCGAGACGATCCGAGACCGCGGGCAGCGAACCCTTGCGCTTGAGCCGGTGCAGCAGATCCATCGTGCCGAGTGCGGACGCGGCGAGCACGACGTGGCGCGCCGTGATCGTCCTGCGGCCCTTGAACAGCCAGGCGGTCGAGCGCTCGGTCGTGATCTCGTAGCCCTCGGAGCCATCGGCCGCGCCGCGCGGACGGATGTCGATGACCCGGGTCTCGGGGATGATCTTCGCGCCGCGCTGCTCGGCGAAGTACAGGTAGTTCTTGTCGAGCGTATTCTTCGCGTTGAACCGGCACCCGACCATGCAGCCGCCGCACCCGATGCAGCTCGAGCGCGCGGGACCTTCGCCGCCGAAGTAGGGATCCGGGTGCTCGGTGCCCTGCGGCTCGCCCTCGGCGCCGAAGTAGACCGCGACGTCGGTCTTGTAGAACGTGTGACCGACGCCCTGCGCGTCCGCCATCTGCTTCAACATGTGATCGGCATCGCCGAGGATCGGGTTCTCCGTGACTCCGAGCATCCGGCGCGCGCGCGCGTAGTGGGCCGGCATCTCGGCCTCCCAGCTCGCGAGGCCGCTCCAGGAGCCACCGCGCCAGACCGAGTCCGGGGGGACGAGCATCGTGTTCGCGTACGTGATCGAGCCGCCGCCGACCGCGTTGCCGCACAGGATCACCACGTGCTTGAACGGGCGCATGTCGTAGAACCCGAACAGCTTGAGGCCCGGGCGCCAGATCCACCGACGGAGGTTCCACGTGGTCTTCGGGAAATCCTTCGCGGCCCACCGCTTCCCCATCTCGACCACGGCGACCGAGTATCCCTTCTCCGCCAGGCGACACGCCGCGACGCTGCCGCCGAAGCCGGAGCCGACGACGACGTAATCGAACTCGGGTGGAGTGTCACGCTGACTCACGCCACCAGTATCCCACGGTCTTCACGGCACGCTGCCGGCCACGGCGAGCATGAGTTCAACGAGTTGGCGTCGCGCTCGCCCTGGCCCACCGTTTGGAGGTGGCGCTCCGACATGTCGAGTGTGTCCTGCCGGCTCGTCGTGGCCGCGCTGCTGGTGATCGCGCCCCGTGCGCTGCATGCACAACCGGTCTCGGAGAAGCCCCCAGCGCCCGTCCTCGGGGAGGATGAGACGCTCTACAGCTGTAAGAACCGCTCCGGGAAGGCGACGGTCTCGTTCAAGCCGGAGACCGAGCTCAAAGATCTCGTGACGTGGGTGATGGGGTTCACCTGCAAGAACTTCGTGCTCGATCCGCGGATCGTCTCGACCGGTCGGAAGGTCACGCTGATCGTCCCCAACCAGCTCACCGCCGCGGACGCGTACCGCGTGTTCCTCGTCGCGCTCTCGACGATCGGCTTGACGATCGTGCCAAAAGGACACGTGTACCGGATCGTCGAGGCCGCGGGCGCGAAGAAGGAGACGGTGCCGTTCCTCGGAAAGGGCCAGCCCGACGGCACCGATCAGGTCGTGCGCTACGTGTACCGCCCGACGTATGCGCAGCCCGAGACCCTGCAGCAGGCGTTCACCGCGCTCAAGTCCGACGCGGGCGACATCCAGCTGATCGGCTCGATCCTGATGCTCACCGACTACGGCAGCCACGTCCGCGACATGATGTCGCTCGCCCACCTGATCGACGTGCCCGGTGGCAGCGACGGCATCTACACGATCATCGTCGAGCACGCCGACGCGACGAAGCTCGCCGGGACGATCGGATCGCTGCTCGGAATCTCGCCGACACCGGCGGCAGGCAAGCCCGGCGCGCCGGCCGTCCGCGAGACCGCCGCGGTGCCTTCGAAGATCCTCGTCGACGAGCGCACCAACACGCTCGTGCTCGCGGGGAGCGAGGCGGCCTACCTGCGGGTCAAGGCGCTGGTCGAACGCCTCGATCCCCCGCTCGGGGTCGAGGGCAGCGCCTCGCTCCACATCTATCGCCTCGGCAGCGCGATCTCCGAGGAGCTCGCGAAGACCCTGAACGACGCGATCTCCGGTCAGCAGGGCAAGGCCGCCACGCCTCATCCTCCCGGCTCGCCGGCGGCCGCGAGCCCATCGTCGATCGACGCGCTCGGGACCTCGCTCGAAGGCAACGTCCGCGTGATCGCCGATACGGCGACGAACTCGCTGATCGTGACGTCGAGCGGGCGCGACTTCCTCGCGATCAAGGACATCATCCGGCAGCTCGATCAGCCACGGCGGCAGGTCTACATCGAGGCGGTGGTGCTCGAGGTCGCGGTCGGCAGCGGCCTCGATGTCGGCTTGAGCTCCCATGGCGGGCTCCCGATCGATGGCGGCAAGTCGCTCGTGCTCGGCGGCGTCCAGACCGCGTCGCTGTCCTCATTGAACCTGTCGACGCTGGCCGGCGCGAGCGGCCTGCTCGGCGGGGTCATCGGCAAGGCGCTCCCCGCGAGCTTCGATTCGATGCTCGGCAAGAGCATCCCTTCGTACGGGATCTTGTTCCAGGCGCTCGCGACGCAGTCCAACACCAACGTGCTGTCCGCGCCGAGCATCATCGCGCTCGACAATGCGGAGGCCAAGTACAAGGTCGGCAGGAACATCCCCTACAAGAAAGGCCAGTCGGTCGGCGGCACCGGGAGCCTCGAGGGCTCGGTCAACACGAGCATCGAGCGACAGGACCTGCTGCTCGAGCTCAACATCAAGCCACACATCTCGATCGATGATTCGGTGCTGCTCGAGATCAAGCACGACTCCAAGGACCTCGAGGGCAAGGGGACCGAGCTCGGCCCGACGTGGACGACCCGCAGCTTCGAGACCCGCGTGCTCGTGCGCGACCAGCAGACCGTGGCGATCGGCGGCCTGATGCAGGAGCGCGAGACCGTGGATGCATCCAAGGTCCCGCTGCTCGGAGACATCCCGATCCTCGGCCACCTGTTCAAGTACACGACCAAGAGCAAGCAGAAGACCAACCTGCTGATCCTGCTGACGCCATACATCGTCAAGGACCAGATGGATCTCGAGGCGATCCGCGCGCGCAAGCAGCGCGAGCACGACGAGTTCGTGCGCTCGTTCAGCAACCTCGAGCACATGACGTTCAAGCCCACGATCGACTACGGCCGCAAGCGCGGGTTGATCGAGGAGATCAATCGCACCGTGCAAGGGATCGAGGAAGACATCGCCCGGCGCAACGCCTTCGTCAGGCCGGCCCCGGTGCCCCAGGGCCCCGTCCTCAACATGGCGACGCCCGGCGCGCCAGCTCCCTAGCAGGCTCCGTCTGCCCCACACCCGTGGCCGGTGTTCGCGGCGCCATGCCCCCGACGCAGGGGTGCTAGCATGGGGGTCGTGGTGACCCAAGGGAGCGTCGAGGCGGCCTGGCAGGCGGGGCGAGCCGCGTGGCCTGCGATCACGCTCGACCGCGCGGACCTCGTCACGTTCGTGACCCGGGTGACGCCCACCGAGGTCAGCCGGTTCCCGGCAGATCTCTACCTCGCAGCTGCGTGCCTCGCGGGTGACGCCGAAGCGATCGCGGTGTTCGAGCGCGAGGCGCTCGGCCCAGCACGCGGTGCGATTCGATCGATCGATACCAGCGATGCCTTCATCGACGAGGCGTTCCAGCGGGTGCGGACGCGGCTGCTGGTCGCCGATGGCGAGGCGCCACCGCGGATCAGCGAGTACGCGGGCCGCGGACCGATGCGGGCATGGGTCGGGATCGCCGCGGTGCGGACGGCGCTGATGATGCGGCGCCAGGCGCAGCGTGCGCGGGAGGTCTCCGCCGATGATGACTGGACCGGCGCCCTCGCGCTGATCTCGACCAACAACCCCGAGCTCGAGCTGCTCAAGCGGCAGTATGCCGAGGCGTTTGCGGCCGCGCTGCGTGATGCGGTCGGCGGGCTCGAGCCGCGGCTGCGTGCCGCGCTGCGGATGAGCTTCGTCGATGCCCTGTCGATCGACGAGATCGGCGCGGTGTACGCGGTCCATCGTGCGACCGCGGCCCGCTGGATCCAGAAGGCGTGTGACGAAGTGTTCGCGCAGACCCGCAGCCACCTCGCGGAGCGGCTCGCGCTGTCGGGGACCGAGCTCGATCGGGTCACCGCGCTCGTCCAGAGCCAGCTCGACGTCAGCTTGTCACAGCTCCTGCCGGCGCACCTGGAGTGACCCCCGGCGCGGGCACCTTGTAGGTGGCCAGGAACCCGAGCGACTTGACCCCGCGCGCCGCCCAGAACATCACGACGAAGCCGCCGATCAAGCACAGCGGGCCGATCAGCATGATGCTCTTCCACGGGATCTGGGCGGCGTCGGTGACACCGCTGGTCAGCTTGTCGTTGATCGCATCGAGACCCCAGCGCGCGAGCGCGAGGTAGAGCCATGGCACCAGCTGCGCGACGAGCACGGCCGGGATGCCCCACTTCCAGAACCGCACGTGGCTCGCGATCGGCACCCCATCGTTGAACCGGCGCTGGAAGATCTTCTGCGCCTTGCCGAGGAACAGCGACATCGACACGACCACGGCGGCGAGGTTGAGCGCGAGGAACAAGATCACGCTGAACAGCATCAGGAACACGAGCGAGCTCGAGGCCCCCTCGACGAACTGCAGGTAGCTCACCCCCAGGCTGAAGTACGAGATCAAGGCGTCGAGCGCGGGCCGCACCACGCGACCGAGGATCGATCCGGCGAGCAACGTGAGCACCACGAGCACACCGAGCGTGCAGAGCGTGGCGATCAGCTCGCCACCGATCCGGCGGAGCGCCCCGGTGACCACCTGGCGACCCGCCCCGACCCGTCCGCCCGCGGCGGCGATCGGCAGCCGGACGATCTCGACCAGCGTCGGTTTGATCGCGAGCACGAACAGGATCATCGTCACCAGCAGCAGCACGGTCGGCAGCAGCGAGAACACGACATCGAGCTTCTTGAACATCTTCGCGACCGAGACGAACACCTTGGCGTCCTTGATCACGCGCTGGCCGTTCTCGAGCAGCACCACCGTCGGCTGCTCGTCACCGTTGCCCTGGAGCTGCGCCAGCGTCGGTGCGAACAGCTCCTTGCCGGTGATCAGCAGCTCCTCCGCGTTGTGGTCGAGGCTGTCGAAGAACCCCGACGCGATCCGCAGCTGCGGATTGGTCGCGGCGCCGAGCGCCCCCTGCGCGGTGCGAAACCCGAGGACGACCGTGCCGAACAGGTTGACGGTGACGACGAACGTCAGCGCGGCGAGCGCGCTGTACTTCAACAGCGACGCGGTCTGTCCTGGATAGCGGCGGCGCAGGACGAGCGGCCCGAGCAGCAGCAGCAAGCCGGCGAGCGAGAAGTACAGGATCGTGTACGAGATCTTCGCCATCGTGGCGTCGGACTTGCGCTGCATCTTGGCCTGCAGACGCTCGAGCACCTTCGCCCGCGCGACCTTGACCATCGCGCGGAATTGCTCGGCGGTCAGCGATGGGGTCAGCTGTGACCCGGCCGGGCGGCGATCGAGCTCGGCGTCGGTGATCTCCGTCGGCATGTCCTTGAACGCGGCGCTGAACTCTTGCTGCAGCGCGAGCTCGTCGGGCTCGACCTTGCCGTCGCCATCGGCGTCGTACTCGACGTACGGGGGTTCGGCGGCGTCCTCCTCGGTCGCGGACGCCTCCGGCTGCCCGGCAGGCGCCTCGGCGTGCTCGGCAGGCGCCTCGGCGTGCTCGGCAGGCGCCTCGGCGTGCTCGGCAGGCGCCTCGGCCCCCGCGGCCTCGGGCACGTGATCCGGATGCGCGGCCTCGGGCGCCGCCGTAGGCGCGGGGTGCTCCGGCTCGGCAGGATGAGCCGAGTCGTCCTCGTCGGCACGAGCGGGCGCGGGCGCGATCACGACCAGCGCCGCGAACAAGGATGCGATCAGGGATGTGGCGAGGGCACGAGGTGTGGACATCGAGAGGTTCCACCCCCAACGATGCCGGAGGAGCTCGGAAGTCGCAGGCAAAGACGATCAGCGTGGCTTGTGCGCCGCGAGCCAGGCCGTCGCGTCGCGTCGCGCGCCCTTCCAGTTGTCACCGCGGGTCGCGAGCGTCGCGACCGCCTCCTCGACGAGCTCTCTCGCACGCCGGGGATCGCGCGACCACAGCTCCTTGCCGAGGGCCCACTCGGCCGCTGCGCGGTGCGCGGGATCGATCGAGATCTTGCCGAACATCGTGACCGCGCGCTCGAGATCCTGGATCGCCTCGGCGTGGCGTCCCAGATCGGCGGACATGCTGCCGCGCGATACATAGGCATTCGCGATCTGCGGGTGCACGTCCCCGTAGGCCTTCTTCAGGATCGGCAGCGCACGATCGATCAGCGCGATCCCCGCCGTCGCCTTGCCGAGGCCGGCGAGCGCGAACGTCTCGGCCATCCAGCACTCCGCGGTCTGCGACGAGTCCGCCCCGGTCGTGAACGCGATGATGTCGCACGCACGCGCGTACCCGTCCTCCGCCTCGCGGTACCGCTCGAGGGCGACCAGGATCATCCCCTCGAGGGTCACGGTCTCGGCGTAGCGCTCGTCGCGGTCGCCCTGGATCTTGACGATCGCGGTCTTCGCGACGACGAGCACCGCCAGCGCCTCCTGGAGCTTGCCCGCGTCCTGCAGCACCTGCGCGAGGTTGATGTGCGCCACCCAGCGGTCGAGGTTGTCCGCGCCGAGCAACCGATCTGCGAGCTCCATCGCCCCGCGCGCCTCGACCTCCGCCTCGGCCGACTTGCCGAGGAGCGACAGGTTGACCGCGAGGCGGCCGCGATATGTCACGTCGATCGTGCTCGGTGGGCCACCGTCCTTCGCGAGCCGTGCGAGCGCGCGGCGATAGGCGTCGATCGCATCGACGTAGCGCCCCTGCGACTCGTACAGGTATCCGAGGCCCTGGATCGCGAGCGAGAGGTACTGCGGCGACCGCGTCTCCGCCAGCTCGACGGCGTGGCGTAACGCGAGCTCGGCCTCGGCCTGCCGGTCGAGCTCGACCAGCGTCGAGCCGCGCACGTACTCGAACATCGTCGTCACGTCGGGAGGACGCCCGATCCGATCGACCGCCGCCTCCGCGTACGTCGTGTACTCGAGCGCGCGCGCGGGATCGCCCTCGTCGAACGCGGTCGACTGCGCGAGCTGGATCCACGCGCTCGCCGCGATGTAGTCGTGGTGCGCGCGCTCGGCGACCGCCGCCGCCTGCTTGAGCGTGACGAGGCCTGCCTTGTTGTCGCCACCCATGCTCTGCGTCGTGCCCAGCAGGTACAGCGCCTCGGCGTGGAGCGGTGGCCACAGCGCCGCGGCGTCGCGCACCACGGCGATGGCAGCGGCACCTGCGGCGGCATACTCGGAGCGATCGCGCGCGGCTTCGGCATCGAACGCGCGATAGCGCACGGCCGTCACCTGGCGGCGGAGCGCGCGCTCCGCGGGCACCCGCGCGGCGAGCAAGCCCGGCGCCGGATCCGCGCACGCCCGCGGATCTCCGATCCCATGGATCATCCGGGCAGCGAACCTCCCGGCGATCGGGCCGTCGCTGATCAGATCGTCGATGAACCCGTCGAGCTCGAGACGACGCGCCTCGAGGCACGCCGCCGTGGTCCCGGCCTGCACGGGCGATCGATCGGCATGACAGGACGCGAGGTGCGTGGCGCGCAAGTCCGCGGTCAGCTTGTCGAGCTGCGTCGCGATCTCGTCGCGCAGCTTCGGCGTGGCGCCGAGCGAGGCCGCCAGCAGCTGGCGACGCGGCGCATACACGCCCTCGATCGCGGCGCGCCCTGACGCGCAGGGATCGGCATCCGATCGATCCGCCATCACCCTCACGGTGTTGAGCACCAGCCCGACGGCGACGACCGCGATCACGGCCGGCCCGATCACCTGGATGCGCGGGCGCGCCGCCTCAAGCTCGCGGATCAGCGACGCCATGTCCGGCATCCGGGATCCCGGAGCGACCGCGAGGCTGCGCTCGAGCGCGCGGATGATCCGCGCCGGGACCTTGGTGCGTTGCGGCCGCTCGGGCGACCGTTGCATCGCCGCGCGGATCTCGTCGATCGAGCGGCCCGGGAACGGACGCTCGCCGAACAGCGCCTCCCACATCGCGACGGCGAACGCGAACACATCGGCGCGCTGGTCTACCGGCTCGCCGGCGAGCTGCTCGGGCGCCATGTACGCCAGGGTCCCGATCCGCGCGCCCGTGGCGGTCAGCCGGAGCGCGCCGGTCGCCCGCCACGGCTCGGGCGTCTCGTCGGCGTCGGTGTCCCCGCGCGCGATCCCGAAGTCCGTCACGAGCACGCGATGCGCGCGGCGACGCGAGGCATCGAGCTCGACGAGGACGTTGTCGGGCTTGAAGTCACGATGGACGATGCCACGGAGGTGCGCGGCCGACAGCCCACGCCCCGCGCGTACGAACATCCCGACGATCTCGCGCCAGCTCGGCGTCACCCGCTGGAGATAAGCGCCGAGGGTCTCGCCGTCGATCAGCTCCATCGCGATGAACACCAGATCATCGACGCGCCCCACGTCGAACACGGTGATCACGGATGAGTGCACCAACTTCGCCATGATCCGCGACTCGCGGACCAGGCGCTCCGCGAGCACGCTCGCGATCCCGGACAGGTCGGGGCGCATCACCTTGAGCGCGATCGCTCGATCGAGCTCGGCGTCGTACGCCTCGTACACCTGCCCCATCCCACCCGCGCCGATCAGCCTGCGAACCTCGTAGCGGCCGAGCCGCGTCCCGATCAGCGACCGGATCCCGGCGCCGGGGACGAACGGCAGATCGACGGCGGGATGGTCGGTCGGCGTCCCGTGCGCGAACCGCTCCGGGATCTCCACGATCCGAGCACGTACCGCCGCGATCACGACTTGCCGGCACGCGACGCAATCATCGAGATGCGAGGTCACCCGCGTCGTGGTCTCGACATCGAGCGCCTGGTGCACCAGGGCGCAGAGCGTGTCGTCGGTCGGGCACTCGCTCATGCGCATGATCGGTTTACACCGTCGCCGGTCGAGCGCTCCAGTCAATTTCGCCGGCGCGGCCGGTGAATCGACCACGCAGCACCTCGCGCTTCACGTGCCCGCGAGTTGTGAGGTCGCACCCAAATGTTTCGGCGCAAACGTCCACGCGTGCATGCGACCCCGGCAGCCGGTCGGCATCTCTACGCCAACGACGAGGATCTTCATGACCCGACCGAGCTTTCTACTCGCCCTCACGATCAGCATCTGCGCCAGTGGCTGCGGCTTTGGCGACAACCGCGCGCGCACCGGTCCCACGCATCACTCCTGCGGTGACGGCGTGACCGACTCCGACGAGGGCTGCGACGACGGCAACGCCACCAGCGGCGATGGCTGCTCGCCGACGTGCCAGGTCGAGACCTCCGCGCCGGCCTGCGGCAACGGCGTGCGCGAGGTCGGCGAGGCCTGCGACGACGGCAACACGAGCAACGGCGACGGCTGCTCCCCGGCCTGTGAGGTCGAGAGCGTCTGTGGCAACGGGACGCGAGAGACCGGCGAGGCCTGTGACGACGGCAACGTCGCCAGCGGTGACGGCTGCTCGCCGACGTGCCAGGTCGAGATGGCGAGTGCGTGCGGGCTGGTCCCGCAGACCGGCTGCACGGGTGCGAATCCCGCGTGCGATCTCGCGGACGCCGACCTGCACACCACGGCGTGCCGCCCGGTCACCACGAACGGCAGCAGCGACTCGCTGTGCACGACGCCCGCCACCTGCGGCATCGGCTTCACCTGCGTCGAGGACGGCGGCGCGGGGTCCGAGTCCTCGTGCATGCGGTTCTGCACGACGAACGCGCAATGCGGCGCCAACTCGAAGTGCGCGTACACGCTGCTCGATGGCGACGGCGCCTCGCTCAACGTCAAGGTGTGCTCGAACTCGTGCGGCATCCTCGGCCAGACGGGGTGCCCGACCGGCTGGGGCTGCCTCGGCGTGCACGACGCGGGCGGTGACTTCTCCGATTGCGCGGTGATGGGCACCACGCCCGACGGCGGCGCCTGCACCACGCCAGCCGACTGCATGCCCGGCTCGACGTGCGTCGGGACCTCGACCAGCGCGGTGTGTCGCAGCTACTGCAACGTCAACACCGCGAACAGCTGCGATGCCGGCTCGACCTGTATCGACTTCGCGCCCCCACTCACCATCAATGGCACCACGTACGGCGCGTGCCACTAGGAGATGTCATGCGTACCCTGATGCTCGCGGTCCTGTTGGCTCCTGCGGCCGCGGCCGCCGACCCGATCGAGATCGGCGCCGCGCTCGGCGCCCACGCGTTCTCGAGCTCGACCGAGCTCGGCGCGGCCGACGACATGTCCGAGCCCGGCCCGGCGTCGGCCGGCATGATCGGCGTGCGGCTCGCCTATCCCGTGCTCAGCCGGCTCGCGGTCGAAGGAGAGGCGATGCTGATCCCCACCAGCGATGATGTGCGCGGAGATCGCGCGACCGTGATCGCGCTGCGCGCCCACGCCCGGTTCGACCTGCTGACCGGACGGATCCGGCCGTTCCTCGTCGCCGGCTATGGCGGCCAGGTGCTGCGCACGAGCTCGCCGCAGATGACCAACGACACCGACCAGGCCTACCACTGGGGCGGCGGGATCCGGTTTGCGCTGTCACCGACGCTCGACCTCCGGGTCGATGCCCGGCACCTGATCGTCCCCGACCGCAAGCTCGACGGTGCGACCAGCGAGCTCGAGATCACCGCCGGCGCGACCTACCGGTTCGGGGTCCATCCGGCGCGCGTCGTCGTCCCCAGCGCGCCGGTGCGGCCGCGCATCACCCCGCCGGGCGACCGCGACGGCGACACGATCACCGACGACGTCGATCAGTGTCCGACCCAGCCCGAGGACCGCGATGGTTACCAGGACGCCGATGGCTGTCCCGATCCCGACAACGATGCCGATGGCATCGTCGATGCTGCCGATCGCTGCCCGCTCGAGGCCGAGACCCGCAACGGCTGGGAGGACGACGATGGCTGTCCCGACCAGGTGATCGCCGAGCTCACCGGCATCGGGTTCGAGCTCGACTCCGCGCAGCTCGACGGCGTGTCGTCACCGTTGCTCGAGCATGCCTACCAGATCCTCCACGACCACCCCGCGCTCCACGTCGAGATCTCCGGCCACACCTCGGCCGAGGGCAACACCGATCGCAACCTCGATCTGTCGCTGCGGCGCGCAGAGTCGGTGAGGTCCTACCTGGTCAAGCGCGGCATCTCGGCAGACCGGCTGCTGGTGATCGGGCACGGCTCCGACATCCCGGTCGGCGATAACAAGACCGAGGAGGGGCGTCGCAAGAATCGCAGGATCGAGTTCCGCATCCTGCGGGCCGAAGAGCTGTAGCGTTCGGTCAGCGGATCAGGTCGTTGACGAGCTTGCGCAGGTCCCCGAGGTCGAACGGCTTCTCGAGCCGCCGGTTGGTCGTGGTGTCGAGGAACTCGCGCGCCGCCGCCGTGAACGCACCGCCGGTCAAGAACACCATCCGCTTCGTCTGCTCGGGATCGAGGACCGCGAGCTGCGCGTGCAGCTCCATGCCGGTGACCTGCGGCATCATCAGATCGCACAGGATGACGTCGTAGCGAGCGCCCGCCGCGAGCAGATCGAGCGCGGTCCGGGCGCTGTGCACGGCGGTGACCTCGTGGTCCACGGACAGGTACTTCCGGATCGCCTGGGCCAGGAGCTCCTCGTCATCGATCACCAGCACCGAGCCGCGTCGCGTCGCCGCCGCCATGGGCAGCCGCTGGCTGCTCGGGCGCCGCGGACTGGTCGCGAGCGGCAGCGTGACGTGGAAGTCGGTGCCCTTGCCGACCTCGGTCTCGAACGTGATCGTGCCACCCATCTGCGAGATGATCCGGTGCGAGATCGCGAGGCCCAGTCCGGTGCCGACCCCGACGGGCTTGGTCGTGAAGAATGGCGTGAACAGGCGCGGGCGCACCTCGACGGGGATGCCGCTGCCGGTGTCACCGATCGTGACGACGACCCGCCCGGCGGCGTCCACGCTCGTCGAGATCCGGAGCTCGTTCCCGTCATAGTTGCCCGCCGGCATCGCATGCACGGCGTTGATGATCAGGTTCAAGAACACCTGACCGAGGCGTGACTCGTTGGCCTCGACGCGCGGAACCTCGGCATAGGTCTTCACCAATCTCGCGCGGTGACGCAGCTCGTTCCACGCCATCCGCAGCGTGGACTCGAGGACGTGCTGGACGTCCACGGAGCCCTGGCGCTCCTCTTCGGCGCGGGAGAAGATCTTGAGGTCGCGCACGATCTCGCGGACCCGATCCGCCGCGGTGCGGGCATCTTGCAGCATGTCCCGAAGATCGCCAGGCAAGGTCGCCTGATCGGAGGCCTCGTCCACGTCCTGAAGCGCCATGTCGAGGTTCGCGATCACGGACGCGAGCGGGTTGTTGATCTCGTGCGCCACGCCCGCCGCGAGCGTCCCGACCGACGCCATCCGATCGGCGACCATCAGGTGCATCTCGGTCTGCTTCTTGTCGCTGACATCGCGCGAGACGACGACCGCGCCGACGAGCTTGCCATGCTCCTTCACCGGGCCGAGCCGGGTCGAGTACCAGACCTGGCTTCCATCCGGGCGCTGAGCAGGCGCCTCGAAGCCCTGCGGCTCACCGGTCTCGATCAGGTTTGCCATCGCACGGCGGAGATCACGCTGGTGATCGCCCGCGGCATAGTCGAGGAGGTTGGTGCCGATCAGCTCGTCGGTGGTCGCCGCGCGGAGCGTCCGGTTGATGAACCGGATCGTGCCGTCGAGGTCCAGGTGCACGACGACGTCCGGCGCGCTGAGGATCATCGCGTCGAGCACCGCCGCGTGCTCGACCGCGCGGCGCTCGGCGGCTTCGCGCGCGGTGAACGCACGCGCGAGCGTCAGGACGTGGCTGATCTGGGTCGCCACGCCGTGCGCGAACGAGACCCAGTCCTCGTGATCGAGCTCGCGACCGCGCGCGACCATCAACAGCCCACCGAGCGGCGCGTCGACATGGAGCAGCGGGACCACGAGCACCGCGCGGGCCTGCGATCGCTGGAGGATGTGCTCCGCGACCTCGCGCGGCACCGTGTTAGACGGGAGATACAGCGTGCGCCCGGCACGGATCGTCTCGTGGAGCAGATCGTGGTGCCCGAAGAAGCTCGTCAGCTCCTCGGCGGAGGTCGCCGGGCTCCCGGTGCCGATCGGCCGGACCGCCATCTGGTCCCCCTCGCCGACCAGATACAGCGCACCGACCGAGATGCCGCCGGCATCGAAGCACTCGGCGATCGCCTCGTCGAGGGCGGTATCGACGTTGCGCTGCTTGAGCACCGCCTCCGAGATGCCGGTGAGCACCGTGAGCTCGGACGCCAGCGACGAGCAACGCTTCGCGAGGCCGGTGTTGAGCATCACCTGCCGCTCGAGCTGCCGGAACACGCGGCGGTTGTGCTCGCGCTCGAGGTCGGCCATCACGTCAGGGGCGAGGGGGGCCGTCTGCGGCGAGGCGACCAGGGTCGAGCGCAGCGCCTCGAGCAGCTCGACCAGCTCGGGGGTGCGTGGCAGCAGATCGGTCGCACCCGCTCGACGGGCGAGCTCGCGATCCGCGGGCTCGACGTAGCTCGACGTGATCAACAGCACCGGCAGGCTGCGCAGCGCCGCATCCTGACGGACGGCCATCGCGAGCCCGAAGCCATCGAGCTCGGGCATCATCACGTCCGAAACGATCGCGTCGGTCAGCTTCCTGCGCGCGGCGGAGAGGGCCGCGAGGCCGTCCGGGACGGCCTCGACCTCGAAGCCGAGCCGCGTCAACCGGAACGTCGCGAGCTTGAGCTGCATCGGATCGTCGTCGGCGATCACGACGCGACGGCCGTTGCCGAACCGCCCGGACGAGGGCACCACGATCGGCAGGTGCGCCTCGATCATCGGGACGAGCCGCGACGGGGCCACCGGCTTGGTGATGATGTCGTCGAAGCCGACCGTCGAGATGTGCGCGCCGTCCAGCTCGGAGATGAACCCCGAGAACGCGAGGATCGAGACCTCCGCATCTCCTGCGATCCGGCGAAGCTCGCCGACCAGCGCGAACCCATCGGCGTCGGGGAGCATCAGATCTTGAAGCACGACCCGGGGCCGCTGGCTGCGCATCAATTCGCGCGCGGTCTTGCCATCGGCGGCCTCGATCACGTGATGGCCCTTGCGCTGGAGCGCGTTGCGGACCATCCGACGAGTCGCCAAGTTGTCGTCGACGACCATGATCGTGTGGGTCACGAACGTGCTCCGAGCTGCGCGAGATGGCGCTTGATCTTCTCGGGCAGCGAGCGGGTGTCGATCGGCTTGGTCACGTAATCGTCGCAGCCGGCGGCGAGCGCTCGATCTTGATCGCCCTTCATCGCGTACGCCGTCACGGCGATGACGATGATGCCACGGGTCGCGGGATCCGCCTTGAGCCGCCGGGTGAGATCGAGCCCGTCGATGCCGGGGAGCTGGAGGTCCATCAAGATCAGCAGGGGAGCATGGTCGCGGATCGCGTCGAGCGCGCGCTCCGCATCGACCGCGGTGGCGACGTCGTAGCCGTTCGCCGTCATGAGATACGCGATCAGCTTGAGGTTCGTCGGGTTGTCGTCGACGACGAGGATCCGCGCTCCCCCCATCACGCGTCCTCCCTCGCCGTCCCCTGCACCCCCGCCCGCACCAGCGAGGCGAGCAGGCTATCGCGATCGAGCGGCTTCATGAGGATATCGTGGATGGTAAAGCCCGCGACGACCTTCGCATCAGGGACCACCGTGACCACGATGATCGGCACGCTCAGCGTGCGTCGCTCGCCATGCAACGCCGCGAGTAGATCGAGCCCACTCATGTCGGGGAGCAACAGATCGATCGTCATCGCGTCGAACTCGCGCGCTCGCCAGCGCGTCAACGCCTCGGCGCCGGTCGTCGCGAGCTCGACCGCGTAGCCGGCGCTCGCGAGGGTCGCGACGAGCTGCGCCTGATCGCGGACGTCATCCTCGACGACGAGCACGGTGCGTGCGCCGACCCGCGCCTGCACCGGGATCACCGGGGACGACACCACCACCGAGGTCGTCGCCGTCATCTCGCGCAACAGCACCGCGTGGAACGTGCTGCCCTTGCCGACCGTGCTCGTCACGCCCACCGAGCCGCCCTGCGCCTCTACCAGGCGGCGCGTCAGCGCGAGCCCCAGGCCGGTGCCCTGATGGCGCTTGGCCGCGCCGACCTCGAGCTGCTGGAACTCGACGAACAGCCGGCCGAGGTCCTGCGGCGCGATGCCGACGCCGGTGTCCGCGACCTCGAGACGAAACCGCTCCGGCCCCTCCGGCTTGATCCGCACGACCACGCGGCCGCCGAGCGTGGTGAACTTGAGCGCGTTCGAGAGGTAATTGTAGGCGACCTGCTTGAGCCGCCCAGGATCGAGCACCACGCTGGTCACCGAAGGATCGATCTCGGTCTCGATCCGGATCTGCTTGGCCGCGGCCGTGGTCCGTACGATCGCGGCGACCTCGCCGAGGAGGCGCGCGAGATCGATGCGCTCGGGGCGAAACTCGAGCTTGCCCGCCTCGACCTTGGCGAGATCGAGCACGTCGTTGATCAGCTGGAGCAGGTGGCGACCGCTGGTCAGGATGTCGCCGAGGAACTCCTTGTGCTGTGGCGCATCGGGTGGGACCTGGCCGTCGTGCAGGAGCTCCGCGAAGCCGATGATCGCGTTGAGCGGCGTACGTAGCTCGTGAGACATGTTCGCGAGGAACTCGCTCTTGAGCCGGCTGGCCTCCTGGATCCGCCGGTTCTGCAGCTCGAGCTCGCGGCTGTGCTTCGTGATCGCCTCGCTGCGCGTGCGCTCGGTGGCCTCGCGGAGCGCGCGCTGGACCGCAGGCACGAAGCGCTTCGGCTTGTCCTTCGAGAGAAAATCGAGGGCGCCAGCGCGCAGCGCCTCGACCGCGGGCTCTTCACCCGGTGTTCCGGAGATCACGATGCAGGGGAGCCCTAGCCGTCGCGCGGCGAGCGTCTCGAGGACCTGCGCGCCGCCGAAACCCGGCATCGACCAGTCCGAGATCAGGAGGTCCCATGTGTGCTCGAGTGCGGACTTGAGCTCGGGCAGCGAGGCGACGCGATGTGCGGTGACATCGTACCCACCTCGGCGCAGCTCTCGCACCAGGATCTCGAAGTCATCCTCCGAGTCCTCCGCGACGAGCAGCTGCAGTGCAGTGGACTTGGAACTCATCAACTCCGGCACCCTGCCCCGCGTTCCAAGATAGCCCTCGGCGCGCAGCGCCACAAGGCAGCACCCCGATTAACTCAGGATTAGCTATCGCTGGGGAGCGTGAACGAGATCCGCGCCCCAGCGTCGATGGCCCCTTCGGCCCAGATCCGCCCACCATGGCGCTCGATGATCCGACGGACCGTGGCCAGCCCGATGCCGGTCCCTCGAAACTCGCCATCGGTGTGGAGCCGGGCGAAGGGGGTGAACAGGCGCTCGACCTGGGCCATGTCGAAGCCGGCGCCGTTGTCGCGAACATAGAACACGGTCTCGGACGCGCCGCTCTCGACCCCGACCTCGATCTGCGGCTCGATCCGTTTGGACGTGAACTTCCAGGCGTTGCCGAGCAGGTTGTCGAACAACACGCGCATCAGCCTCCCGTCCGCATCGACGACGAGGTTGGGCGCGACGATCGTCGCGACGGCGCGCTCCGGCTCGCGCCTCGCGAGGTCCTCGAACGTGGCCGCCGCGAGCGCGGTGAGATCGACGCGATAGCGGCCGAGCGGTGCGCGGCTGATCCGCGAGAGCTCGAGGAGCGCATCGATCAGATCGGCCATCCGCGACGCCGCCGCCAGCACCCGCCTCACGTGATCGAGCCCCCGTGGATCGAGCTTGTCGCCGAGGTCCTCGATCAGCGCGCGCGTGAACGCGCTGATCGTCCGCAGCGGGGCCCGCAGGTCATGCGAGACCGAGTAGCTGAAGGCCTCGAGCTCGCGGTTGGCCTGGGCGAGCTCGATGTTGGTGCGCGTGAGCTCCTCGGCGAGCGCGGCGCGGGTCTCGGCGAGCTCCTTGGCGGCCCGCGCTTCGGACGCCTCGATCTCGCTTCGCAGCAGCTGCTCGCGCACGTGGCGCTGCTCGTCCTCGACTTGCTTGCGCCGGATCTGCGCCTGCACGCGCGCCGAGAGCACGTCGAAGCCGCTCGCCTTCGAGACGAAGTCATCCGCGCCGGCCGACAGACCCTCGATCACCGCGTCGCGCTGGTCGCTCGCGGTGAGAAAGATCAGCGGGGTATCGCGCACCACCGGAGAGGTCTTGAGCCGGCGACAGGTCTCGATCCCACCGATGCCCGCCATCGACCGGTCGAGCAGGATGCAGTCCACGGACTGCAGCCCGAGCAGCTGGATCGCCTCCTCACCCGAGGCCGCACGGGCGACGTCATAGCCGCGCTTGCGCAGCCGATCGCCGAGGATCCCGAGGTACTCGGGATCATCATCGACCGCGAGGATGCGCTTGGGCGCGAGCATGCTGCCGGCATCGATCCGTTGCGAGCTCGTCGACCGAAGCACGGCTCGAACCCGGGCGATCACCACGCCGAGATCATCCTTGCGGACGAAGCCGTCCGCGCCGGCCTCGAGCGCCCGCACCTCGGCGTCTCTCGCGTCGGAGCTCGTCAGCAACAAGCACGGCGTGGTCCGCAGGCCCGGATCGAGCCGCAGCCGCCGGATCACGCTCGCGCCGTCGACGTCGGGCATCACGGCGGCGACCACGATCGCCGTCGGCCGGGCGCTCGCCGCGAGTTGCAGCCCCTCGGCCCCGCCCGCGGCCATCGCGGTCGCGAAGCCGACCTTGACGAGCGCGTCGCCGAGCTCGGCGCGATACGCCGCGTTGTCGTCGATCACGAGCACGAGATCGCGCACCGGCGGGCCGCCGATCAGCGCGCGGATCCGGGCGATCACCTGGGTGGTGTCGTACGGCTTGCCGACGTAGTCGTTCGCGCCGGTGCGCAGCCCGCGTACGCGATCCTTGATCTCCGCCTCGGACGACAGCATCAGGACCGGCAGCGCGGAGAGCGTGTGATCGCGGCGGACCTGCTCGAGCAGCTCGATGCCATCCCCGTCGGGTAACCGGACGTCGAGGATCGCGAGCGCGATCGCGTGGGTGCGCAGCGCCGTGCGAGCCTCGGCGATGGTCGCGCACGGGATCGCGCGAAAGCCCGCGGTCTCGAGGGCGCCAGAGAGGTCCGTGCGGACCGTAAGACTATCGTCGACGATCAGGATCGCGGCCATTCGCGCCTCTCGTGAGAGCGTAGGACGGAACGCCCCGAACGGCAGTGGCGATCTCACACCCGACGCTAGATCATCCGAGGGAACTAAGAAACCTCTCGATCGCCGCGGTTACCGCCGCGGGCTCCTCGACAGGTGACGAGTGTCCCGCGCGGGGGATCCGGACCAGCCGCGCTCCCGGGATCGCCGCGGCGATCTTCTCGGCCTTTGCCCGAGGCGTCGCGACATCCTCGTCGCCGACGACCACCAGGGTAGGCGCGGAGATCCGCGTCAGCTCTGCGTGAATTCCTGCCCGATCGATCACGCCGTTGACCGCGCGCCAGACATCCGGCCGGCGAGACATCAGGTCTAGATATCGCTCGAGCTCGGCGCGACGTGAGGAGTCGGTGAGGAGAGTTTTTCCGACCATGATCGGGCCGATCCGACCGCGCACCACGCGGGTCCCGAGCAGCCGCACCACGCGGGTGAGCAGCCGGTAGCTCGCGACATTCTCCAGCGGCTCGGGGTCCGAAGAGGTCTCGAGCAGCAGCAACGACCTCACCAGATCGGGGCGACGCGCGGCCATCCGCATCGCCACGAACCCACCCATCGACAGCCCGCAGAAGTGAACGGCACCGGTGCCGAGACGCTCGAGCAGCGCGACCGCGTCCTGCCACACCAGCTCGATCCCGATCGTGTGGCGATGATCGGCCGCGCTCTTGCCCTGCCCGCGATGATCCCACGCGACGCAGCGGTAGCGGTCGCGAAGCGCGGCGACTTGTGCGGCGAACATCTCGGTTCCCCACAACAGACCGTGGCTGAACGCGATCGTCTCGCCGGTCGAGCCGGGGCCGGTGTCCTCGCAGCTCAGCGTCGTGCCGTTGATCTCGAGCATCGCCATCTCCGCGAGAGTGCCACAGCCGCGCGAGCCTGGTGACGCCCGCGGCCGGGCGCGCGCCTACTTCGAGAGCTCCACCGGGTCGCCCTCGCCCAGCGCGGGCACCGCGATCTTGATCACGCGCTCGTCGCCGGTGAGGCCGCTCGCGATCTGGATCGTCGCGCCGGTATCGCGCTCGATCGTGATCGGGACGAAGTGCACCTTGTTCGCGGCGTTCACCGTCGCGACGCGCACCCCCTCGGCGTCGTTGTAGAGCGCGGTCGACGGCAACTCGAGGACCCGGTGCGGCACCGGGAGGGTGACCGCGGCCTGCACGTACATCCCGGGGAGCAGCGCACCATCGCCGTTCGGCACCTGGATCTCCGTGGTCATCGTGTGCATCTCGGGATCGAGGGCGCCCGCCGCGCGCGTGACCTTTCCGGAGAACGTCCGGCCGGCGTACTCACGCACCGTGATCGTCGCCGCGGTGTCGCCGCGCACGCTCGGCGCGATCGTCTGCGGGACATCGACGAAGATCCGGACCGGATCCATGGCGACCACGGTGAACAGCGGGGTCGGATTGCCATCGCGAACGAGCATGCCGCGATCCACCGAGCGGGTCGTCACCGTTCCCGCGAACGGCGCGAGCACCCGCGCGAACTGCTGCTGCTCGGTCAACCGCCGGACGTTGGCCTCCTGCGCGACGACGTTGGACTGCGCGGACGCCACGGTGGCCTCGTCGGCCTGAGCCTGGGCCTGGGTTTGCTCGACCTGCGATCGCGACACCAGCTGCTGGGTCGCGAGCCCCTCGAACCGCGCGGTGTTCGACTTCGAGTAGGTGCGCTGCGCATCCGCCTGCTTGACCGCGGCACGTGCCTGAGCCAGCTGCGCCCGCGCCTGGGACAGCTGGGCCTCGACTTCGGGCGTGTCGATCTCCGCGAGCAGCTGCCCGGCCTTGACCTTGTCGCCGAGGTCCACGTGCCAGGCGCGGACGTAGCCGGTGACGCGCGCATAGATCTTGGTCTCCTCGAGCGGGCGCACGGTCCCCGGCAGCGCGAGCGCGCGATCACTGCTGATCACCGCGGGCTTGATCACCTCGACGCGAGGCGGCTTGACCTCTCCGCCCGGGGCGACCACGTCCCCGTGCGCGCTGCGATGCTGCAGGTACCCGAAGGTGAGTCCACCACCGACGACGATCGTGACCACGGCGAGGACGCCGACCCGAGATCCGCTCGCAGGCTGGGGCAACTGGAAACCGAGATCATCTTCAGGTTCGATCGTCATAGGGGTGACTCCACGTCTCTGCGAGCGGGCGGGCGGCGCCGTAGCAGGCTGTACATCACGGGCACGAAGAACAACGTCGTCACGGTCGCGAGCCCCAGCCCGCCGATCACCGCGCGTCCGAGCGGGGCGTTCTGTTCACCGCCCTCGCCCACGCCGATCGCCATCGGGACCATGCCGATGATCATCGCGAGCGCGGTCATCATCACCGGACGCAGGCGCGTCATGCCCGCGGCGAGGGCCGCGCTCAAGGCCGAGCGCGTCGCGCGCTGTTCGTTCGCGAACGACACCACGAGGATGCTGTTCGCGGTCGCCACGCCAACGCACATGATCGAGCCGATCAGCGCCGGGACCGAGAGCGTCGTCCCCGAGAGAAACAGGATCCAGATGATCCCGGCGAGCGCGCCCGGCAGCGCCATCAGGATGATGAACGGATCGATCCAGGACTGGAAGTTGACGACCATCAGGAGGTAGACGAGCAGGATCGCGAACACGAGGCCGGACCGCAGCCCGGCGAACGAGCTGTCCATGCTCTCGGCCTGCCCCTTGAGCTCGATCCGCGTGCCTTTCGGCGCGGTCGCGCGCGCCGCGGCGATCACCTCGTGGATCGCGTCGGCGACCGAGCCCAGGTCGGTCGCGTCGACGTTCGCCTGGATGTCGAACGTGCGGTCCATGTTGAAGTGGGTGATGTTCGCGGCGCCGGTCGATCTCGTGATCGACGACAGATTGCCGAGCGTCTGGGGCTGGCCGCCTCCGGTCGAGATCGGCGTGGCGCGCAGCGCATCGACCGAGTTCATCGCGTACTGCGGCGTCTGCACCGCGACGACGTACTGCACGCCGCGCTTGTCGAGCCAGTACGAGGGTGCGACCTGGCCGCTCGATGCCAGGGACACGAGCAGATCGCTCGCGACATCGCGCTCGGTCAAGCCGGTCTGCTGCGCCTGGGTGCGGTCGATCGCGATCTTGAGCTGCGGGACGCGCGAGACCTGCGCGAGGTGGACATCGGCGGTGCCCGAGATCCGGGCGACCTTCGCCGCCATCTGCTGCGCGAGCTCGAGGGTCTTGTCCTCGCTGCCGGGCGGACCGACGACCTGGATGTCGATCGGCGCCGCGAGCCCGAAGTTCAGCACCTGGGTCGAGATGTCGGGTGCGAGGAAGAAGAACGTGGTCTCGGGATAAGCACGCCGCAGCGCGACCCGCAGCGCGCGGACGTAGTCATCGGTCGGGCGGTGACCAGGCTGGAGCGCGATCAGGATCTGCCCGTCGGCGGAGGACACCAGCGCCCCCTCGCTCAGCGATAGGTTGATGCCTGAATACGGCGTCCCGAGCACGTCGAGCATCGTCTCGATCTCGCCGGCCGGGATCACGTCACGGATCGTGCGCTCGATCGCGGCGATCCGCTGCTCCGTGACTTCGAGCCGGGTCCCCGGCATGCCACGCACGTGGAGCTTGATCAGCCCGGCATCCACCGATGGAAAGAAGTCGCGTCCGAGCAGCGGCTGCATCGCGAGCGATCCCACGATGAACAGCGTGAACACGCCGATCACGAACCCGCGGCGCTCGAGCGCCCAGGCCAACCAGCGGCCGTAGCCCGTACGCAAGGCATGGAACCCGCGATCGAACCACGCGGAGAACCGATTCGGCCCATGGCCGGCCACGGCTTCTCGTGCGAGCAGGTAGTGCACCATCGTCGGAACCAGGGTTCGCGACAGCAGGTACGACATCAGCATCGCGAACACGACCGCGAGCGCCATCGGCACGAACAACGACTTCGCCGCCCCCGTGAGAAATGCGATCGGTGCGAACACGATGCAGATGCACAGCGTCGACACCAGCGCGGGCAGCGCGATCTGCTGCGCACCAACGACGATCGCCTGGACGAACGCCGAAAACGTGATCGACCGTTGCCCGATGTTGCGATGGATGTTCTCGATCGCGACGGTGGCGTCGTCGACCAGGATGCCGACGGCGAGCGCGAGCCCACCGAGCGTCATCACGTTGAGCGTGTAGCCCAGCGCGTGGAGCACGATGATCGAGAACGAGATCGACAGCGGGATGCTGATCACGACGGTCAGCGTCGAGCGCCAGCTGCCGAGGAACATCAGGATCATCAGCGCCGTCAGGCCCGCGGCGATCAGCGCCTCGTGCACGACGCCATCGATCGAGGCGCGGACGAACAGGGACTGATCGAACAGCACCTTGACGTTGACGTGGCCGCGGGCCTCCTTCGGCAGGCGTTCGAGCGCACGGGGCAGCGCCTCGCGGATGCCGCGGGTCACGTCGAGCGTCGACGCGTCGCCGTTCTTCATGATCGTCATCAGCAGCGACCGGCGTCCTTCGACGTGGACCATGTTGGTCTGCGGCATGTTGCCGTCGCGCACGTCGGCGACATCGCGGACGTAGACCGTGGTCCCGTTGGTGGTCCGGATCGGGATCGCGGCGAGCTCGTCGATCGTCTCCGGGGACGAGCTGATGATCACCGGGTATTCGTTGCTCCCGAGCTTCGCGGTGCCCGACGGCAAGATCACGTTCTGCTGGCCGAGCGCCGCCTGCACGTCACGGGGCGACAGCCCGTTCGCGTGCAGCCGCTGCGGATCGATGTCGACCATGATCTGGCGTTGCTTGCCGCCGTACGGAAACGGGATCTGCGAGCCCGGCACCGTGACCAGCTCCTTGCGGACGAAGTTGACGCCGTAGTCGAACAGCTGTTGCTCCGACAGCGAGTCACTGTCGAGCGCGATCTGCATGATCGGCACGCTGGTCGCGCTGTACCGCATGATCAGCGGGGGCACCGCGCCGGGCGGCATCGAGCGCACCGCGCTCTGCGACACCGCGGTCGTCTGCGCGATCGTCTGCTCGACGTTCGCGCCCGGCTGCATGTAGATCTTGATCACCGCGATGCCGGTCAACGTCTGGCTCTCGATGTGGTCGATGTCGCTGACGATCGTCGTCAGGAAGCGCTCGAAGTTGTTGACGATCCGCTTCTCCATGTCGTCCGGCGGGAGCCCGCCGTAGTTCCAGATCACGGAGATCACCGGGATGTCGATCGTCGGGAAGATGTCCTTCGGCGTCTTGAGGATCGAGAGGATGCCGCCGATGGCGATCAACATCGCCATCACCACGAACGTGTAAGGCCGCCGCAGGGCCGTCCGGATCAGCCACATCGAATGTGGCCCCAGTGTGCCCCGCTTGCGGTGCATGTCCAGCGTTCACGGCCGTGGCGATGAGCCTCGTTAACAGTTCGTCGCAATGTCGCGACGCCACGACACCCGATCAGGTCGGACCTATCGATCGATCAACCAACGAGGCTGCGCGACCAGTCCGCGGCGGGTCGCGCGCAGCTCAGCAGCCCGGGAAGCAAGCGGTCCCCATCCGCTCGGCCGCCTTCGCGCGGGCCGCTCCGGCGATCTCGAGGACCTCGAGGACGGTCTCGCGGGCGATCCGCTGGAGCTCGGGCGTGGTCGCGTACTTCGCGAGCAGGCGATGACCGAGCTGCTGATGCGCGCGCTCGTCGGGCTGGATGTACTCGCGATAGATGCGCACCGTCTCGGCGTCTCCGCGCTGCTCGCAGAGCGCCATGAAGTTCTCGTTGACGCCATACGCGATCGATTCGAGCGTGAACAACCCCGCCGCGATCCGCTCGACGGTGCTCGCCAGCCCCTTCAAGTACACGAACAACGGCGTGTCGCCGGGCGCGGTGAAGCTCGCGAGGTCGAAGCCGAGCGGCGCCAGCCGATGCGCGACGAGCTCGAAGTGTCCAGCCTCGTCACCGGCCTGGCGCGCGAACGCGATCTTCACGTCGATCTCGTGCGTCGTCGGGATCCACACCGCCGCGAGCTCGCTCACGCTGATCTCGTTGGCGAGCGCGACCTGCAGCAGCGCCTGCGGATCGCCCGGCGCACCGCCTTCGAGCGAGGTGCGGCCCGCGCCGACGATCGCGGCGAGCTGGCGGTCCTTGAGCGTCTCGAGCTCCGTCACGAATGGATCCGGCTTCACGGACTCACCTTACGCCGTCAGTAACCTGCGCGACCGAAACAACACCGCGCGAACGTCCTCGGTCGAAGATTTTTTCGATGCGATCGAACTGACGAAGTTTCTTGGCGGTGATTTCGCGATCGCAGGTATGCCCGGAGACTCGGGACGTTCGCTGCACCCGGACGATTTCTTGTGTAAGCGACCCCATGATTGTCGATCGGGTTGGATGACCGCACATCTCTCGCTTTGTGTCCCGATCTCCGCAGGTTGTGGGCTCTAAACCCCCTTGCGATGTCGCGAGGACGCCGCGAGAGTGGCGTCATGGTGTGTTTGCGCTCGACTCGTTGTCTCCTGTTACTGCTCGTCGGCTGCTCGACGGACTTCGCGCCGAAGCCATGCGCCGTTGATGGCGACTGCGGCTCCGGCCTGGTCTGCGAGATCCGCGAGCAAGAACCCGTCTGCGTTGCCGCGGACGACGCGCCCTTGATCATCGGGCAGAGCGCGCCGATCAGCGGAACCAACCAGGCA
>WBZN01000466.1_pt1 | contig 32341 bp, 35 predicted proteins | sample 5204281 | NCBI WGS metagenome assembly WBZN01 (sample SAMN12344347, study PRJNA552823) | activated sludge metagenome | biome: Activated sludge suspended growth; feature: Nitrification reactor; material: Wastewater; isolation source: activated sludge from nitrification reactor of wastewater... | reverse complement strand
GGGACAGAATAGTATGCAAGCTGCTAAAAATTGCAGCTATCAGTCGTACAATAATGTCAATATTAACTACTTTGACGATAGCTTTGTCACTAAAACTGAAATAAGTGACTTAATCAGAGCTTCCTTAGGATTATCTGGATTGAATTGATGCATCAATTCAATTTCTGCAACATCGCCTTCAGTCATGACAATCGTTGGACCAGGTATTGTTGCCACGGTGCTGTAATTGCCTGAAAGATCAACTGTATTACCGTTACTGTCGACAACTTGGTGCTGCATCATTCGATAAGCAAATAGCCCTAGATTCCCCGTAGGATCTACTTCTTCCGCAACCATTTTAATTTGATGGGTGTTGCCTGCTAATACTGATGTCATCCCTCCTAACCCCATCAGCATGGTAGCCAGGATAAGCCAGGACGCTAATTTTAGTTTGGTTGGATGTTTTGGCATATATAATGCCTGACATGAGCCAGGCTGAAACTCATATTCAAGTTCGCTTTTCATTAAATCCCCTCCATTTTGATTAAAACAAAAAAAAGCATGCCCGACCCAAGTTTAATGAGTCATGACAAGCTGTTTTGCCACTATTTATTTCAATCTCTGTAAAACAAATTTCATTCGGAAAAAAATTTCTATCCAAATGATGATGCTTCACAGAAATTTCATTATTGTTATTATTATGATTTTTTTACAGCAAGGAATATGCCATTATTAGTTTCCGTTATGAATTCAATAACTAACGTTAGAATATTTTCCCAAAATAATTTATTCATAAGTCATTAAAATCATTTTGTAAAAAATTCCGACACTTTTTTAGTCAAAATTGATCAATAAATGAGCAACTGGTGAGCATTTATAACTTTCAATAGCTTCAGGTGCGACAATTTGTCGCACCTGGGCTTAACAAATAGTTAACAAAAGTGAAGTGTAAAATTTTCTGACTGCCGCGAGCCTAAATATTGGTCGAATGCATTATCGTATTTGTCACAGATTGCCTGACATTTCTCAATGTTAGGCTCGATCTAATTGATCTAATTCGGGTTGCATCAGTGGATTTCTTATAATCAATTCGCTGGTGTGGTCTTAAATAGTTACAGAAAAGCTAATTAAAAATACTGACATCACCTCACTTGGTAGCAATTTTTAAGTAGTAAAAGCAATTTTACTTTAGACCGTGATACCATCATTCCTTCAGAAAATTTAATCTGAAAAAAATTAAAAAACAGTTAAATTTAAGACCATTTCAATATTTCACGGGAGGGAATCAATGAACTTCGAAACGGAAATGAGAGCGCGATTTGGAGGATTTTGGAATTCGCTATTGCTGTTGCTCATTATCATTATTTTTCTAAGATTTTCTGCAATTGAATTAGCAACAGAAGGATTGGGTGCGAAATTATCGCTATCACTCAAATTATTTTTTGGGTTTGCATTATTTGGCGTAGTGCTCGCCTTGTTCAAGATGTTATTTTCTTCTTCTAATCCACCTTATTATCGTCTGCCCGCTTCAGTTAATATTGCATGGGGACTCAAACGAGGCCTGGTTATCGGCGGTATCTTAATTCTGATTATTGGCATTTTGCATCATGATAATTTTTTAGGGGTATTACAACCCTTACTAGAAAAACTTGTGGGTAAAATCATTGGTATATTTGGGTAATCCGAGTACGCTGTCTGTACAAACGTTGCACGCACTTGTCATAAGTTGATGTGCAACGTCACGGTGGATTAAATCACTCGGGTAAGTCAGTGTCTTTCCATTTCCATCTGAGCCACACTCTAAGTTGGCGGAATAACTCAGCGTCAATATTATCTGGAAAGATGACGATACTGCGACTAAACAATAATTCGTTTGATTTCAAACTGAGCACGGTCAGATAAGGAGTAACGAAGCTACTCCCTTCGATGTGCCAGTGTTGCTGCTGTCCCGATCGCGTCTGGGTGATACAAGTAGAGTCCCTCGATAGATAAAGTGACACGATGGCATTTGCTGATTGGAGCGATGCATATGTTCGAATATAGTAAATCAAACTAAGCGCAAGCAATAGCATTCCACTTGCCTTCAACAGCATCGAACCATCAAGCAACGCAATGATAATGATGCACCCCATGTGCGCGCACGAAAACAAGAGAGTTAGCTGTTGGGAAGGTTTGAGGTGTATCGTTAACTCATCCATCGCATTAAAGTGAAAAACTGTAGTAATGAATGAACTGAATCAATCTATTAAATACAATCTGCTCAATGTACAAAAAACACCCACAGAAACGAGGATAGTTGATCTTTCAGATCTTGGGATCATTCAATTGACTGGTGAAGATACTTTAACATTTCTGCAGGGGCAACTCAGCTGTGATGTCAGAAAATCTACACCGACTCAAGCCCAGCATGGTTGTTACTGCTCACCGAAAGGACGTATTCTCGCCAATTTTATCATTAGCACTGATCACACGGGAGTAGCCTGGTACATGCAAATGCCACGCGTGATTCTGGATAAAATCATTAAACGATTGTCCATGTATGTGCTGCGCGCCAAAGTAAAATTAACTGACTACAGCGCGCAATCGACCCGGTTAGGTATAGTAGGCAATCAAGCACGATCTTTGATCGAAAAAAGTTTGCCAACACTCGTACTACCAAATTCCATCTTAAGTGTAGCGCATGCGGATGGCGTAATCGTGATTTGCCTTGGACCCAACCGTTTTGAGATTATTGCACCTTTCGAGCAAGGTAATCACCTCAAAGTTTATTTTGATAAAGCAGCAACTTGGGTCAGTCCAACTTACTGGCAGTGGCTCGATATTCAAGCAGGCATTCCGACAATTTCCGCTGAGACCCAGGAGCAATTTGTACCACAAATGGTTAACATGGATCTCATTGGTGGAATCAATTTTCAGAAAGGCTGTTATCCGGGACAGGAAATCGTTGCTCGCACCCAATATCTAGGGAAATTAAAACGCCGCATGGTGTTGATTCGCATCGAAACCACTGAAACGGTAGCGGCCGGTGATACCTTATATAGTCAATCATTGGGTGATCAGGCCTGCGGAATGATCGTTAACGCCGTTCCAATTGAGGAAGGCATCTTTGAAGCGCTGGCCGTCATTCCGATCGATTTATGGAATTCGAACATTCAGTGGAAAAGCTTGCAAGGGCCGCTTATAAACCGATTAACCTTACCCTATTCACTACCAGAAATAACTGCAAAATGATCAATCGTCCATACTTTCGGGAATTATAGCTATAAAGATTCCGTCGATTAAACCGTACTTAGTCTTTCATGGGAAAGAAATTTTTCATGAAATTCCTATTAACGTGAGTTGACCCCATCAGTGTCAAAACTGGTGGGGTTTTTTTATTGAGCGGCTCCAATCAGGTCTATCTGATCACGTTAGTCCAAATGGCACAAATTAATGTTCATAAAGCCTGTCAGTTTGCTCGTGGCGTTCCTGAGCCTCAATACATAGCGAAGCAGTTGGTCTTGCTAATAACCGTGGAATACCGATGGGTTCTCCGGTTTCTTCACACCAACCATAAGTTCCGTCCTCAATACGCTTGAGCGCATCTTCAATTTTCCTGAGTAACTTCCGTTCTCGATCCCTCACTTTAAACTCTAACAAATACTCTTCTTCAGTACTTGCTCGATCATTAGGATCAGCGCCTGGCTCAGTATTTTGAATAGATTCAAGCGTCTTTTGGGCATTTTCAAGGAGTGCCCGCTTCTCGCTCTCAAGCCTCTCTTGAAAAAAAGCCAACTGTGCTGCGCACATATATTCACCAGCTGGAACTTCGTGGATTTCTTGTTTTTCGGATTTTTTAGAAGAATCAGGTTGTTTTTTACGGGATACCATATTTTTTAGTATTTGCTTAGAATGAAAAATTTCACTTGCACAACTTAATTAATACAACTACCAAAATCTCATACCTACTTCCTGAACTGCTACTCAAAATATCCTCCAATTTTACTATTACCTGCTGTAAAGCAACTAGATACCATATATCAGCTTACAAAAGCAATATTAACGATATTTAAAAAGATTAAAAATACTCAAACAATTAAGCGCGGTTTTCAATTCTATATTTTAATAAGAGATTATTTCAATTAATAATTATCCATATTAAGAAAATATAACTGAATAAGATTAAAAATATTTTTTAATACTCACATTGAATTCTTGCACTCACTATTTACCCCCTTTTAGTTATTTTTGCCATAATTTCTGATATTAATACCCAAATGCTATCTGTTCGTAACCTTAGTCTCCAACATCCAGAAAGAGTGCTCTGTGGCCCACTTAATTTTACGATTAAACCAGGAGAATTCTGGATTATCTTAGGCGAGAATGGCTGTGGAAAATCTACACTATTACAAACCATGAGTCGACTTCGAACAGAAAATAGCGGGACTATCATGTTACAAGAAAAGCCGCTAGAAAAAATTTATCAACCGATGCTTGCGCAACAGATTGGAATTTTGTTGCAAGAAGAAGCCTCAGAATTCTGGGGAAAGGCTAGAGAGTATATTCTACTTGGTCGACATCCTTACAAAAAAATGTTATCCGGGTGGAGTCATTCGGACCATGCGATTGTTGACCAAATCCTTAAGACTCATGCATTAGAGCCACTTGCCAATCGATTTTTCCATACCCTTTCGGGGGGAGAACGCCAACGAGTCCGTATTGCTCAGTTATTAGCACAATCGCCACAATATTTTTTGTTAGATGAACCGCTGCAGCACCTAGATTTACGACACCAACTCCATATAATGACTTTATTTAAAAACATTGCTGAGCAAAATTGTGCAGTGGTGATGGTTCTACATGATATCAATTGGCTAAACCATTTCGGGAATTACATCTTGATGATGTTTAGCGATGGCAACGTATTAAGTGGATCTAAAGAAATGATTTTGACCCAATCTAATTTAGATAAGCTTTATCAATGCCCTATCGCTTATTTCAAGCATCACATTAACATCCGCTAAGTCTTCGTTACTCAAACGCTGCTCAGTGTATAATACCCGATGATACTTTTAGCATCTTGTAATGATACGTAAATTTATTAAGCGCCTCTTCACTCGAGCAATATCTCCATCGGACCAGGATGTTCTGCCTCCAACACTTTGTAGAATTCCACGTAAACAGCATGGCATAACGCGAAACCAAATCAATGCCAGTGCTTTAAAAGTCACCCTTACGCTGCAACAAGCTGGGTATTCAGCCTATATCGTGGGAGGAGCTATTCGTGATCTGCTACTCGGTATTAAACCTAAGGATTTCGATATTGCTACAAACGCAATGCCTGAAGAAGTCAGAGGGCTTTTCCGCAGATCGCGAATTATTGGAAGACGATTTCGGCTGGTTCATGTGATGTTTGGCGATGAAATCGTTGAAGTATCAACATTTCGCGCAAATTATACCGCTGATACCGAAGCCGGCATGATGACGCCCAACCCTGCTGATCATCACGGTCGCTTGCTCCATGACAATATTTTTGGCAGCCAAGAGGAAGATGTGCTACGCCGTGATTTCACGATGAATGCGCTTCTCTATAATCCAGCTACTGAAGAAATTCTCGATTATTTAAATGGTTATCAAGATATTCAAGCTCGATGCTTAAGAATCATTGGTAACCCTGAGCAACGTTATCGAGAAGATCCGGTACGGATGTTGCGTGCTGTTCGATTAGCAGCAAAGCTTAACGTTCAACTCGATGAAATTACCGCAGCACCAATCGGTAATCTAGCTCTCCTTCTACAAAATGTTCCTTCTGCACGTTTATTCGATGAAACACTAAAATTATTATTATCTGGCCATTCGTTAGCATGTCTGATCGATCTACGTAAACGTGGCCTTCACCATGGTTTATTGCCCATACTCGACATAGTTTTAGAACAACCGCTTGGGGAGCGTTTTATATCAATAGCCCTCAAAAATACCGACGAAAGAATCCAACAAAATAAACCGGTTTCTGCTGGTTTCATGTTTGCTATCCTTCTCTGGCACGAAACACTTTCTGCTTGGAATCGACGATTAGCGCAAGATGAAAAATCGATACCAGCACTCCATCTAGCGATGACCGAAACGTTATCTTCACAACGCGCTCAAATTGCATTGCCAAGACGGTTTGATTCCATGATATACGATATCTGGACATTGCAACCACGTTTCGAATCACGTTCAGGAAACAGGCCTTATCGCTTATTAGAACATCCGCGGTTCCGGGCAGCCTATGATTTCTTATGCTTACGCTGTGAAAGTGGTGAAATTGATAAAGAAATCGCAACATGGTGGCACACATTCCAACATGCGAGCCCAGAAAATAGAGAAGCCATGCTTATCAAGGAAACACCGGTTAAAAAACGTAAACGCAACACACGAAAACGAAAACCGATTGCATCCGCTGAACATGAGAAAAACGATCAGTAGATCCAATTGCACGTAATAATGAATACTTCAAAGATTTCTCATTCACTGGGTGAAAACAAGCGAGATCATATCGCCTTTATTGGATTGGGCAGTAATCTTGAAAATCCTATTTTGCAAATTAATCAAGCGATCATTCATCTTGCTAAGCTTCCTGAGACCAATATTCTAAAACAGTCATCCCTATATAGAAGCGCTCCGATTGATGCCTTAAACCAACCTGATTATATTAATGCAGTGGTAAAACTCAAAACGTCACTGCAACCGCAGGAATTACTTGAGCATCTATTGGCGATTGAAGAAAATAGCGGACGCATTCGCACTTATCCAAATGCACCGCGAATACTAGATCTAGATCTATTACTATTTGATAACTTGCAATATCGTGAAGAGAATTTGATAGTACCCCACCCAAGGATGCATCAACGCGCTTTTGTACTAAGACCGCTTGTAGAAATTGAGAATGATAGTGTTATTCCTGGTATTGGGTTAGCTTTTGAATTATTAAATCAATGTAATCAACAAAAACTGGAACGAATCGCATAATCATGTTGCTAGGCAAATACCATTATATCGTCATTGAAGGGCCAATCGGGGTTGGCAAATCGAGTCTTGCTCAAAACATGGCCAACTATTTCAATTGCGCCACGCTATTAGAAAGACCGAGCGAGAATCCTTTTCTAGAAAATTTCTACCACGATATTGCGCGTTATGCACTACCAACTCAATTAACTTTCCTACTGCAACGCACTGATCAATTTAAGCAGTTAATAGAAACCAATCTATTTAATAAATCCTTAATTGGTGATTTTTTACTTGAAAAAGATCAATTATTTGCAAAACTCACGTTATCCAACTCAGAATATGCGATATATCAGAAAATTTACCAACATTTACAACCACAAGCACCTAATCCTGATTTAATCATCTATCTACAGGCTTCACCGGAAACACTCATTGAGCGAATCAAACGAAGAAATCATGCATTTGAGAAAGCCATCACGGAAGATTATCTTTGGAAATTAACTAATAGCTACACACAATTTTTTCATCAATATAAAAAAGCACCTGTTTTGATCGTGAACAGTGAAAATCTCAATTTCACGAACAATACCAAAGACTTTAATTTACTACTTCAGCAAATTAGCCAAATGCGTGGTGTAAGAGAATATTTTAGTTGTAGCGAAATCCATTAATTAGAAGAATATATGAGAACAACACGAGATTCATTACAAAAAATGTATGCAGAAGGTAAAAAAATAGCAGTGCTCACTTGCTATGATGCAACTTTCGCTCACTTGCTTGAAAACGCTGGGATCGATATTTTGTTGATTGGCGATTCGCTCGGCAGCGTTTTGCAAGGACATGCCAATACTTTGTCGGTTACCTTGGATGACATGGCTTATCACACGCAATGCGTTGTAAGAGGTTCCAGTAAGGCATTCATTATGGCCGACATGCCCTTCGGTTCTTCTCAAGTTTCTCCTGAAGAAACCTTTGTTAACGCAGCACGATTGATCGCTGCCGGTGCCCAAATGGTCAAAATTGAGGGTGGGCAAATTATGGCTGAAACAATTGATTTTCTGACTCGAAGAGGGATTCCCGTTTGTGCCCATATCGGTTTAATGCCACAAAGCGTTCATCAGCTGGGTGGATACAAAGTTCAAGGTCGAACAACGAACGAGGCCGAACAATTATTCAATGATGCAATGCTTTTGCAAGAAGTCGGAGCGGCCATGCTGCTTCTAGAAACAATCCCAGCTTTGCTTGCAAGCAAAATCACCCGAGAACTATCGATTCCCACCATTGGCATCGGCGCTGGTATCGATTGTTCTGCCCAAGTACTCGTCCTACACGATATGCTTGGAATTTACCCTGGAAACAAGCCTCGCTTTGTTAAAAATTTTATGGATGGAGCAAGTAGTATCCAGACAGCGGTTGAACACTACGTTGAAGAAGTCCGAGCCGGCCAATATCCAAGCGCTGAGCATAGCTTCTAAAAACTAAAGCACTCTTCGTTCGCATTACTTCGATCTCCAATGGTAATGGAAATAATCTCTGACATTACAGCACTTAGAGCAAGACTTAAGTCAGAGCAGTCGATTGGGTTCGTCCCAACCATGGGTAATTTACACGAAGGACATTTGTCACTCGTCACCATTGCGCAACAGCACGCACGTTGCACGGTGGTTAGTCTATTTGTAAATCGTTTGCAATTCTCCCCCCACGAAGACTTTGATCGATATCCACGTACCCTACAGAACGATTTTTCTCTACTTGAAAAAGCAGGGATTGATATGATTTTTCTACCCGACGAAAAAATAATCTACCCCGTTCCTCAAACATTTCAACTGCTACTTCCCACGCTGGCTGATACGCTCGAAGGGACATTCCGCCCTGGCTTTTTTCACGGAGTTACGACCATAGTGCTCAAATTATTCAACATTGTTCAACCCCATATTGCTGTTTTTGGCAAGAAAGATTATCAGCAGTTACATTTGGTGCGCGATATGGTTGAACAATTGAATCTACCGATAACGATCTTAGCCGGTGAAACAATCCGATCAGAAAACGGGCTTGCATTCAGCTCTCGTAATGGTTATTTGACACCTGCTGAACACACAGAAGCGAGCCAGCTTTATCAAAGCTTAAATCAAATCAAGCATGCGATTACCGCAGGAGAACGTAACTTAACGTTACTAGAAGAAACCGCTAAACAGCAACTCAATCAACGTAATTGGAGAGTGGATTATCTCTCCATCATGCAACGCAACACACTCTTGCCAGCCACGCCTCAGGATACTGAGCTCGTTATTCTGGCTGCGGCTTGGCTAGGTACAACGCGATTGATTGATAACCTTGAAGTCACTCTCACTTCATTGCCTGATTAGTGTCTGTCTTTCATATTCGCGCTCATCTAATTTTCTGCGAATCGATGTTCACCCGCCCTTATACCTTCGTATGGGCCTCACCAAATAAGAGATACAAAACAACAGCGCACTAAATAAAACAATCGTTGTGCCAGAAGCCACATTGAAAAAATAACTTAAATACATACCCACCAGCCCAGTTATAGCACCGATCCCCACGGAATAGATCACCATACGATTAAAGCTATCGGTAATCATTCGTGCGGTCATGGCTGGTGCAATGAGTGTTGCCGCCACCATGGTTACACCGACTACATTCAATGAAGCGATCACAGAAAACGTTAATAATAATGAAAACAGCAATTGCACCGACTCCGTTTTAATACCAAAAACCTGAGCGGCTTCATAATCAAAGGTTGAGAAAAGTAACGCTCGATAGGTACAAAACAAAACGATAAACGCTGTGACCGTGACAATCGTGATCACGATTAAATCTTGATCGCTAATTCCAAGGATATTGCCAAACAAGACAGCCTCAAAATTTTGCTTAAAATGACGGAGTTTGCTAACGATTGCCACCCCTAATGCAAACATCGCCGTTGTTACGATCCCAATCGCTGCATCCAATTTAATTTTGTTATTTTTAGTAATCTTATTAATGATGAGGATTGCTAGCAAACCCATTGCACACGCGCCCACATAAAAATTCAGGTTGAGGGTAAAGCCAACAATGGCGCCACCAATTGCTGCATGCGATAACCCATGGCCTACATAGCTCATGCCACGCAAAATCACATAAACACCGATTAACCCACACAAAGCACCCACCATAAGCGCCGCAAGCAGACCGCGGCAAAAAAACTCATATTCCAAGGGTTCAAGGAAAGTGATCATTCGTTGTTTACATCAATAAAATTCAGAGGAGTACTGTTGGCAATCAACAAGTGCCCATCATATTTGACAATGACGATATCGCCGCCATAGGTTCGCGTTAAAATTTCATTCGTGAAAATATCATAAGGACGGCCCTGCGCGACGATGCCTCGATTAAAACAAATGACCCAAGGTAGATGAGAAGCGACCGCATTTAAATCATGTGTCGTCAAGACGACGGTGATACCCTCTCGATTGAGATCACTCAGCAAATGCAACACTTCATGCTGTGTTTTAATATCGACGCCAGAAGTAGGCTCATCCAAAATCAAAAGACTGGGATTACTAATCAAAGCACGCGCCAGAAAAACCCGCTGTCGCTGCCCCCCTGAAATATCGATAATATGGTGGTACAGGCAATCGTCGACACCTAATCTCTCCGCGATCTCATGAATACGACTGCGCTCCCCTTTACTCAGCCAGGGCCAAATACGACCATTGGTATAAAGTCCCATCATGATGACTTCTTCAACGGTCACGGGGAAATTCCAATCAACGCTTTCTAGCTGCGGCACATAACCAATGGTGCCGGGCTTTATTTTACCGACTGGCATTTTATTCAAATGGACTTTGCCCGAAATCACCGGATGCGTTCCTAAGATAATTTTTAGCAACGTACTCTTTCCACACGCTGTAGGACCTACAATCCCAGCGAATTGCCCTGGCGCTATTTCGAGCGAAAGATCAGAAAAAACGATATTGCGGTTATAGCCCGCAGTGACTTGATTTAGCCGAATGGCAGGAGATGCTTGAAAATCAGAAGGAGATATTGCTGACATCGATTTCAGCCATGCACGTCTTATCCCCTCCCAGCGCATCGGTCATGATCATCATATTATTAGCCATCATGCCAATAAATGAATGATTCGGTGGAGGTGGCAGCTCATCATCGGAAAGCTGATCAATAAATTTGACCTTTGCTTCTCGCGCAATTTGCGCCATTACCTTGCTTGGAAACACATCAGAACCAAATATCGCCGGTACATTTTCAGATCGGATTTGTTTGATGATACTAATCACTTCCTGTGGGCCCGGCTCAGAGAAATCGTGTGGCTGGATAGCTGCAATCACCTTCATACCATAGCGTGGTGCAAAATATGCAAATGAGTCATGGTAAGTAACCAGCTTACGATTCTTTTCAGGAATCGATGTAATACACGTAAATATTGCTTGGTCTAACTGATTCAACTTGCCCAAATAAATATCGGCATTTCTGGCATAACTCGCTTTATTTGCTGGGTCAGCAACAGCGAGTTGATCGCGAATGAGCTTAACATAGCGCATGACTAATTCAATGTTTAACCACAAATGGGGATTAGGATGACCGAGCTCACGCGGGAAACTAAAATCATAATACCATTCCGCGTGGCTTATCGCTTGATTACCGAGCTGTAAAATGGGCACTTGGGCTTTTTTCACTTTCTCAGCAAGCTGTAAAGTAGGAAGCTCCAGATCAAGACCATTGACGATGATTAAATCCGCCTCCTGTAATAATTTGGCGTCAGAAGGAAGCGGTTCAAAGGTATGTGAGTCCATTCCATCTGGAACGACCCCTTTTACGTCAACGATTGCACCGCCAACATTTTGTACGATGTTGGTAATCGGAGAAACTGTCGTCGCAATTTTTAGCCTTGTAATCTGATCAGCAGCGTTAGCAGCAACTTGAAAGCAGCATAGCATTAGCAACATCAGTAATCGTCGTAACATAGTGCTCCTAGAATCGCCTATCAATCCCTACGCTATTTTGATCTAAATCAAAAAGTATGAAAGAAAATTTATTCTTCATACATTATAAGATAATATTTAGCTAAATCTCACAGTATTTATACAAAACAACAAAAATCCTGGGTGTGAATTGCGATATTTTATTCGAATAAAAGCAATTTTGTATTTCACTACTGCCTTGCTGCTCAATGCAGAGCTTCTTCCTAGTAGCGAGGCAGCAGGTGTGCCAACGCTTCGGGAAATCAATGTTGTCGCTAACTCGAAAGAATTAACCGGTGTCGCAAATTCAGCCAATGAAGGAACCGTACTCAAGCGTCAGCTCGATTTACGAACCGTTTATCGACCTGGAGAGCTACTTGAGACAGTACCCGGCTTGATCGTGACGCAACATAGTGGCGAAGGCAAGGCCAATCAATATTTTTTACGTGGTTTTAATTTAGACCATGGCACTGATCTACGCATCTCGGTTGATGGCATGTTAGTCAACCAGCGCTCACATGGACATGGCCAAGGTTGGGCTGATACCAATTTCGTTATTCCAGAGCTTGCCAACTCCATACAGTATCTAAAAGGACCTTATTATGCAGATCAAGGTGATTTCTCTTCCGCCGGGGCGATTCATATGGGGTACGCTAATACCCTTCCTAAAGGCATACTCAGTTATGGCATTGGGCAACAAGGCTTCATGCGTGGTCTGATTGCCAAATCTCATCAAGTCGGCAGTGGACACGTTCTATATGCAACCGAATTACTGACCAAAGATGGCCCCTGGATCAAGCATGAAGATTTTAATAAGTTTAATTCGGTACTGCGCTATAGCCAAAATGATGGCCCGACGAAATTCAATATTACTGCGATGGGCTATGGTGGAAAATGGAATGCAACCGATCAAATCCCACTTCGCGGCGTAGTCAGTGGGTTTGTTCCTCGATTGGGCGCAATTGATCCCACCGATGGAGGGGAATCGCATCGCTTTAGTCTTTCTAGTACGTTACAACACGAAAGCCGATTGGGTGTCACGCATGTCAATTTGTATACGGTGCATTCCAATTTAGCGCTGTTTTCGAATTTCACTTATTTTCTAGATAATCCGATTCAGGGTGATCAATTTTCTCAGCTTGATAAACGCTTTCAGTCAGCGTTCAACATAGGGCACGCATGGGTTAATAAATTGGGTCCGTTCGATATCGAAAATAGCGTCGGCATGCAATTTCAAAATGATATCATCGACAATGGATTACTCACCACGCAACAGCGGCATACGTTATCGACCATCCGTCGAGATCATATCAACCAGAATAGCTTGGGCATCTACTACCAGAATAGTGTGCAATGGCTTGAGAAATTTAGAAGCGTAACTGGTGTCCGCTCCGACTATTACTGGTTTGATGTGAACAGTCAGCTGAACGTGAATTCGGGCAATCGCTTTGATAGCATAACCAACCCTAAACTGAGTTTAATATTCGGCCCATGGGTTCAAACTGAATTCTATTTCAATTATGGGGGAGGCTTTCATAGCAATGATGCACGCGGAACAACGGCGACCATTGACCCTAAAACAGGCGATTCCATTAACAGAGTCCACCCATTGGTCCGGTCCACGGGATATGAAGTAGGCGTTCGGACTGCTTTGGTTCCAGGATTGCAGGCTTCATTTGCGCTCTTCCGCTTAGATTTGGATTCAGAGTTATTATTCGTTGGTGATGCAGGCACGACTGAAGCCAGTCGACCCAGCCGACGCGAAGGATTTGAAATTTCGACCTTTTATATGCCAACCCCTTGGCTAATGATCGATCTCGATTATGCGCTGGCCAGAGCACGCTTTAGCGATAGCGATTCCAGTGGTGATCATATTCCTGGAGCCATCCGAGGAGTTGGAAAAGCGGCTATCTCAATCGATAATATTGGGCCTGTTTTTGGTAGCCTGCAATTTCGCTACTTTGGCAAACGGTCGCTCATCGAAGATAATAGCGTACGCTCAAATCACACGATGACGCTGAATGGTCAAATCGGTTATAAAATTAGTGATAATGCTCGCGTAATCATGCAAGCCTTTAATTTATTAAATACAAAAGCCCATGCCATCGATTATTACTATACTTCTAGATTACCAGGAGAATCTTTAGGTGGAATCAACGATTTACATTTTCATCCGATCGAATCTCGATCATTTCGTCTTAATCTAGTAATGAATTTTTAGCCTCACCGCTAATTACATAATTCTTATATGTCCGTTCAGGAGAAATTAAATTTATGGAACGCTTTACGATTTCAATGGATGATCAACTCTTTCAGCAATTTGACAAAGTTGCTCAAAAACGAGGCTATGATAATCGATCAGAAGCCATTCGTGATTTGGTTCGTGATTATCTTGAAACCACTCGATTAGAAAAGGATATTCATGGTTACTGCATTGCAACATTGAGTTACATTTTTAATCATCATGAGCGAGATTTAGCGAGTCAAGTCACCTCTGCGCACCATCACCATCACGATATTACCTTATCGAGTATGCATGTCCATATGGACCATGATAATTGTCTAGAGGTCGTGATCCTCAGGGGTACGATCCAAGATGTTAGGCGGTTTGCTAACCAAGTCATCGCTACCAATGGGGTACGCCATGGGAAACTACATATCGTGCCGATAGAATTTTCCCAAGAACACCATGAGCATTCCTCAGTTCCACATACACATAGTAGCCCGCTGACTTAATCACATCCAGCCAATAAAGAACCCGCCAGAAGGCGGGTTCTTTATTGGCTCCAGTTAAAGCTAGATTCAACTTTTCCAGTATTTCGACTTACCGGCTGCAAATAGAAACATCCACATCACTAAAACAAAAGGAAAAGTCAGCGTAGGTAAGCCAATCGGCGCTAAGAAGTTTGCCAGGCCTGCTTGACAAATAATCGTCAAGACTCCAGCCAATAATGCGAGCAAAGCAGTGCCGTTAGACGGTTTAAGAAAAACCCAACCCACAGCCATCATGGTCAGAACAGGATTGAACGCGTATAATCCCATCTCAACCAATGCCTTATCAGCACCCAGTAAGATTGGAACAACAATGCCGACAATGGCACCTAATAAGGCCATCAATGCACCGCGCATTGAAGTGATCGCGATACCAACTAGGAATAAAATGCCTACAATAACGCTGTCGGCAAACATCACTTCCCCTACCCCTTTGGTAATCCCTGTATACCAGGCCTCAACCGTCGCTTGGCTAAAGTTGGTAAACCAAGCCTCTATTGTCGCTACCGATGTCGTTGCGACATCCATTGGAATTCCTGGTGCTGGGAGTACAGCGCCCCGTGAAAAACCATCAAAAGAATAAACCGCAACCATGAACATCCAGCATGTCAGGACGAACGGAGATGTTGAAGCAGGAACATTATAGGGCTGTAAAATGCGCATTAAAGCCGCCAACACCACGGTGGATAAAATCGATGCTAGCACGACATAAAACCAAATTTGAGGGGTATTTTCAAGGAATAGGAGCAAACAAGGGCCGACCAGCGTACCATTGAAACCATACAGCCCAGCTTCGATATCATCATCAGAAAAACCTAATAAATAGGCGGCAACCGTACTACTAATCACACCTACCGTGGCTGCCAATCCTGCGGTAACTCCACCTATATACAGCGCGATTAAGAAAATAAGTCCGGTAACCGCATTGCAGCAAAAAAAGACTTGCCCGACCCCTCTGAAAATAACTCTCAGTGGTTTTGGAATTGCATTGTCAATAGCCATAGACCATCCCATAGTGACTAACTCCTCAAGTAGTATTTTGTAAAATAAAACTGCGATAACTCGACTAAAATCTTAACTCAGCGTGTTCAGCTAGATTGCAAGTCAAACAATTTTTACATAGTAGATTATTGCTCCACTTCATCCAGTAAACCTTGCTTCACAATAAAATCAACAACCTGATCAACACCTTCTCCTGTATGCATATTTGTGAATACAAAAGGACGATCTCCTCTCATCTTCTTAGCATCACGCTCCATAACCTCTAGGCTGGCTCCAACATAAGACGCCAAGTCTATTTTATTGATGACCAGTAAAGCCGAACGTGTAATGCCAGGACCTCCTTTACGAGGTATTTTTTCACCGGCAGCAACATCAATGACATAGATGGTTAAATCCGATAACTCAGGACTAAAAGTCGAAGCAAGGTTATCTCCACCCGATTCGACCAATATCAGATCAAGATTTGGAAAATCATGCGTCATACGCGCGATTGCCTCTAAATTAATCGAAGCATCTTCTCGAATCGCAGTATGCGGACATCCGCCCGTTTCTACACCCATTAAGCGTTCCGGGGGCAAGGCATTGGCGCGGAGCAAAATTTCCATATCTTCTTTGGTATAGATATCATTGGTGATCACGGCCATTTCATAATGGTCTCGCATGCGCTTGCTTAATGCTTCGCATAGTGCCGTTTTACCCGATCCAACCGGACCGCCTATTCCAACTCGAAGTGGGTTTGATTGTTTGTGTACGTTGTTCATAGTGATATAGATTAAGATCGATAAACTCGGCTATATTGCGTTTCGTGTTGCATCGAAAGCAATGAAAGTCCGGGCGCCCAATTTGATAGCACATCATCCTCAAGTTGTTGTGCATGATGCGCAGCATGCTCGATCTCCGGGTGCAATGACAGGAGAAGGCTCTGCCCAGAAACTTGTCCAAGGGGTACTGATTTGACGCAAACGAGTACTTGATTTTCAACCAAAGAAAATAGCATACCCAACAGCGCGGCTTCATGCGGAATACCGAGTGCAACAGCAGCACAAGCAAACGCCGTGGGTAAAGGTACTTCTGATTGGTTCGTCAGTATGACTTTTAAAGATTCATCTGCAACATTCAGGTCAGTAATCAATTTACCAAGGGAATAGCCCATTTGTATCGTTTCTGCACGAAATTCAGCGGTATCTCTGGCTGCAACAAAACTTTCAGTCCAGTAGGCAACTTGCTCCGCATCACGAGTAGAAAATGCCTTAAGTAAGCGCCACGCAATGGGTGCTTCAAAATCGGCCACAATACTGATCGACTCAGCAATCCATTCACGCGCAGAACTCTCATTGAACACGGTTCCCTTCTCAATCGCTGATTCCAGTCCTTGTGAATAGGTATAAGCACCAATAGGAAGTGACGGGCTCGCTAACTGAAGCAGGCGTAGTAGTATTAGGGATTGCAAAATAACTCCTATGCTCTTGGATCAGACGGACGATGAATTTTTTGTCGTGCAGGAATGGGTGCTAGTGGACCATGCGCATGATAGTGCCCGTCACCATGATGATGGCCGCCACCCCCATAAGCACCTGATTCAGGTTCAAATTGCGCATTCTCTTCGGTAATCAAGGCGCCTAACCCTTCGAGCATTTGCTTTAATACTGTATCTTGAAGAATACGTAAAAAGCCATCACCCACTTGTGTTTGTGTATGGCGATTCCCCAAATGGAATGCGCAGCGCAACAAATCATGAGGTGTTCGGCATGTTATTTTATAGGTAAGCTCATGAGCAGCAACGATCTGAACCACATGCCCATCAGCACTTTTGAGCAAATCGTTATGACGAAGAACCGTACCACGTTCCGTGAAAATAGCTACTTCTTCTCCCGAAGCAAGCGTTGCTCTTAATCGACTATTCTCACGCTTTTCAAAAGGTAGAACCAATTGAGCGTAAATAGTCTCAGCATGATCGATTTTAGTATTTAATGTAATCATCTGTTTTATTCTGATTTATAGATAAGTTATAGATGATTACTATCACAACAATCTAAGTATTAATGACGGTTGTGATAGTCACTGCAAAATAACGCAGTCCATCACGCTACGGCTAAACCTAATGGGCTAGTTAGTGCATGAACTGCGCTAATTAAGCGGCTACCGCTAGAATAAGAAATACCGTTGCGCCATCGGTAATACGTCTTCTGCACCACAAGTAAGTAATTGACCGTCAGCGCGCACTTCATAGGTTTCCGGATCAACTTCCATTTTCGGAGTTGCGCTATTGTGAATCATGTCTTTCTTGCGCAAGTTCCGTGTATTTCTGACCGGAATAATGTGTTTATCGAGCTTTAGCTGATCGATTAAATCCGCATTAAGCGCGGCTTGCGAGGCGAATGTGAAACACGATGTTTTGATTCCTCCCCCATATCCACCAAACATGTATCGATAATGCACGGGCTGCGGCGTTGGAATCGATGCATTAGGATCGCCCATTAGAGATGCAGCAATCATTCCACCTTTTAAGATCATGGATGGTTTTACACCGAAGAAAGCAGGTCTCCATAATACAAGATCTGCATATTTACCAACTTCTACCGATCCAATCGCGTGTGAGATACCGTGAGTAATAGCTGGATTAATAGTATATTTTGCAACATAACGCTTCACACGGAAATTATCATTCTTTGAATTATCCTCCTGTAGTGTGCCACGTTGTATTTTCATTTTATGCGCGGTTTGCCATGTGCGCAGTACGACTTCACCGATGCGCCCCATTGCTTGCGAATCTGAGGACATCATAGAGATCGCTCCCATGTCATGCAGAATATCTTCAGCCGCGATGGTTTCTTTCCGAATGCGAGACTCTGCAAAAGCCAAATCTTCTGGAATATTGGCATGCAAATGATGGCACACCATTAGCATATCCAAGTGCTCATCAAGGGTGTTCACCGTATAGGGGCGAGTTGGATTCGTCGATGAAGGTAAAACATTTTCCTGCCCCACGACCGCTATGATATCCGGAGCATGACCGCCGCCTGCGCCTTCAGTATGGAAGGTATGAATGGTACGATCTTTCATGGCAGCAATGGTGTTTTCCAAATAACCGCCTTCATTGATAGTATCAGTATGAATAGCAACCTGCACATCATATTTATCTGCAACATTCAGGCAATTATCAATAGCTGCATAAGTTGTACCCCAGTCTTCATGAAGCTTTAGACCACAAGCGCCAGCAAAAACTTGTTCTTCAAGTGGTATTGGCAAACTGGTATTACCTTTACCAAAAAAGCCTGTATTCATCACGAGCCCATCCGATGCTCTGAGCATGGAATGAATATGCCAGGGGCCTGGTGTACAAGTGGTTGCCGCTGTCCCTACTGCAGGACCTGTACCGCCTCCCAGCATGGTAGTGATGCCGTTCATCATGGCATCTTCAGCTTGCTGTGGCGAAATAAAGTGAATATGAGTATCTACACCGCCGGCTGTAACAATCAAATTCTCACCGGCAATAATTTCGGTGGCAGAACCAATCGCCATTGTAACATTGGGCTGAATATCTGGATTACCCGCTTTGCCGATTGCTGCAATCTTACCATCTTTAAGGCCGATATCCGCTTTGACAATCCCCCAGTGATCGATAATGATTGCATTGGTAATCACGGTATCCACGACATCAGCATGATTGCGTTGTGATTGACCCATTCCATCGCGAATTACTTTTCCACCTCCAAACTTCACCTCTTCTCCATACGTAGTGAAGTCTTTCTCAATCTCTACAAAAAGCTCTGTATCAGCCAAACGGACACGATCGCCAGTTGTTGGACCCATCATTTCGGCATAGGTTTGACGGGAAATTTTTACGCTCATTTTCTTACTCCTATAAAATTATTGCGATACAAACTATTTAAGTTTACCCATCACTTTTTGATTGAATCCATAAACGATCCGGTCTCCAGCAAGCTCGACGAGTTCAACGGTTCTTTCTTGCCCTGGTTCGAAGCGGATAGCTGTTCCGGCCATAATATTCAGCCGCATACCATAAGCAGCTTCCCTATCAAATTTCATGGCAGAATTCACTTCAAAAAAATGGAAGTGGGAACCAATTTGTATTGGACGATCGCCTCCATTGGAAACAGTTAAGGTTTTTGTGTTTCTACCAACATTTAATTCAATTTCGCCCGATTCAACAAATACTTCACCTGGAATCATTGGTGTTCTCATAACGATCTCCTATTTTGATGATTAAACTATCGGATTATGAACAGTAACCAGCTTGGTTCCGTCAGGGAACGTTGCTTCAATCTGGATATCCGGAATCATTTCTGGGACCCCTTCCATGACATCAGCGCGAGTCAGTATTCTCTGTCCACCTGACATCAGTTCGGCTACCGTTCGACCATCTCTGGCACCTTCCAATACTGCACAAGTAATCAATGCAATAGCTTCTGGATAATTGAGTCGTAGACCTCGGGCTCTACGTTTTTCAGCCAATAATCCGGCGGTAAATATCATTAGCTTGTCTTTCTCTCTAGGTGTCAAATCCATAGTTTTTCTCCTGGGTAAAAAATATTTTCAGATGATTAGCACTACTTAACATTAAACAATCAACAGCTTCCCCACATAAAACCGAGCTTATGTTGTCCACATCCGCGGTACAATTGCTGGATAACCCAGTATTTCTGGTCGAAATAACCCCCATACTTTAAGCATGATCTGTCGAGCCACTTCGCTTGAGTGACCGAGGTAACGAACGACAATCACGGATTTAAGCTGGGAAATACCGACTTGCCCAGTTTTATTAGTTAATCTTTCCGCTTCCAGTCGTGCCAGATCTATTAAAGGCTGTCCAATGATTTTACCGGTAAGCAATAAAGTGGCGCAAACAGTATATCCAGAAAGTGCCAAAGCCCCTTTCATCGCCGCGTTCTCCCCTTGTAAACAGATCTGCTCCAACCAAATCATTTTCCCATTCCGCTTTATACTGGTCCGTTGCTTAATCTGGCCGTCGTCAAATGTTTCTCCATAAGCTGTTCGACCAAAACATAAGATCTCGCAGCCAACATAAATAGCATCGTCCACCAGCGTCACCTGATGATCTATATTCGCATTGGAATGATTATAAAAAATCGTCTCCTGGGGAACCCACTCTAAAGCGCCGCCTTTAGCAACATCGATGCTAATCTTCTGATGAGAAGTAAAGCCATTGGCTTTGTACCATTTTGCAGCACCAGGCGTAGTTATTTGAGCTCTCGCAAATGCATCAACGCTCGCAGTAATTGCTAATTCATCTCCCCCCACGACGCCTCCAGGCGGATGGATAATCACTGCATGGCAAACACCACGCCCCTCTGGATAGAGCGGCTTTTGGATAAGTAACGGCCCATAGTGTTCACGTTCAACTAATCGCGTGACACCGTCAAAATGACCAAAGCGCATTGACAATCTGGCCTGTAGTGGATTATGTGCTCGTTCCATTATTGACTTAGGTTTATGTTCAGTATTTTGCTTTCCGCTAGGATAAGTCAACACGTTTGAACTACGCTGATGAGCCAACGATACTTCTGCTCGCGTTGAAAATTGCATTATTTAAATTGCTTATAAATTGACTAAGAAATGATGAGAAAATCTCAAATCTGTAGCTGGAACGAAATCTTGAACACATCGACTGCTCGCCCTGAAATACCAGTAGGCGCATAATTCAGTCCTCTCGTAAAAAGGTCGCCATGTTGGTAATACGCTGAAATACGAGCATTAAATCCATCGATAATATAATTCAGCCCAGCTTCAATTTCATCGCGATTACTACTGCGGTTAGGCTGCACGCTGGTAAATCTACCGTAGGGTTGGAATTGTCCAATCCCGATTTTGGTAGGGATCAGATATAGACCTGTTACTGTCCATGATTTACCATCAAACATACAAAAACAATCTTTATCATTAAATGCCGCCGTTGAATAGTTTGCGTAGAATTGCTTGTATTCTGCATTAGCCGTTAGTACTCCCATATTTTGCGGCAGTACTTTCTCGAACAACATATCGCCCACAAATCCTAGAAAATCACTGCGATGCGCAAGTGAACCTGCACCGTCTTTTTGATACGTCATACCGAAAGCAAGCGCCAAAATGTCGCCTGCTTTACCATAGTAGGTGCCTGCCGTGTAATATCCGGGATTCTTTTCCGGGTTTAAAAAGTTATAAGTAAATCGTGCGGCTGTTAAAACATTGCCACCTTGATTGGGCCCTTCCCCTGTTGAAGACCGGAGGCCTCGAAAAATACCCATCGCATAACTAAACGTTCCTGGAACGATTCCTGGCTCAACACTTCCCCATAAAGTCGCACCATCGTCACGGCCATACATACCTGCCCCACCCGATCCATATTTTGTACTGAAATCTTGAGAGAAAAATGGGGTTTTAAAACCATCATGGGTTGCATGGAAAAAAGGTCCATTCAACTCACCCCGTTCCGTTGGGGCCAGCATTCGGCCTCCCCAGACATTGAAATAACGATTAAACTCGAATTTTGCGATTGCATCCAGAATGTTGTAAGACATCTTTGGATTATCTTTGGAAGCTGTGTTATCACAGAAGTAACACTCTGTATTGACTTCAAACTTGAGGTATTGGTGAAACTGCCCATTCAAATAAAGACGAGCATTATCTACATTGAATCCTCCACCGAGATTACCTGAATTTTGGTTTTCGACCCATAACCCAGTCCCACGAAAACCGGCGCCCAGTTTTATCCATCTCGTCTCACTTGCTTGCAATTTCAACTTGTCAGAGATCGGTTTTACCGATACATCCATCGAAAACGCCATTGGCGCTATGAGGATAAAAAAAGCAACTGCGATTAAAGCTATCCAATTTTTTGCCTGCCAAGCTCTATCCGGTGAATCATTATGATTAACCTTTTCCATAAGATCGATTATCTCCCTGTTAATGTGCTATATGGATGCTTTGTCAAATATATTAAGACCGTGGAAACATCGTGGATTCTATACAAAAGAAGAAATTCTATGGATTCGTAATATTTTAAACTGAATACGTATGAACTCCCTGGCATTAGGTCACCAAGCTAACTCCATGCATGTGGCTAATGATAAAGAAGACTAGAGAAAATTTGAGCGGAAACCGCTCAAATTTAATTTATGATAGGACAGGCCTCATCACAGATTATGAGGCACTTGCCAAGAATTTAAGTGATGCGATTAATATTTAACTCGCACTCGATAGGTAAGTGTCGCTTCTCCCTCGGCCGGAACAGGGATCTTCCATTCAACAACATGGGCAGATAATTTTTTATGCTTCAGAGACTCTGAAACAACTAACCAATCACCAGGAATTGGCTCTTGAACCTGAACTACGACTGACTCTTTCTTGGCATTTCTGATTGTAATTTGATAGGCCGTTTCAAAAATACTCGTTTGGTGTATCGATCCCGCAATCTGTTGAAAATCAGTCTGTATCTTGTCAGCAGTTATATCAAATGCATTTCCCAATTTAAGTCTAATCTGCTCATTCTTTGGCGTATGGTCAATTTGATCTTCACCAATAAACTGATCATGTCCTTGTGCATCTTTTTTATAAACACGAACAATCCCTTTTGGCAAAGGAATGCCAAGCTGCTCGCCTTTATTATCAAAGTTAATCAACACACTTGTTTTGAGCTTTTGGCCAAGTACCCCATATTTTCCAGAATAATAATAATCCGCGCCTTGAAGTAAAAACACTTTATTGACTGGAATCTGACTAGCAGACATGAGCGCCACTTGTTTGGTTTGATTCTCGGCAAGTGTCGTCGGCCGCTGAAGTGTATAAAGATGGTACTCGAAAAATGATTCTTCTTTCATTTGGGCGACATCGGCCATTTCTGCCGACATCGCTGCCATCTTTCTACCCATACGTTGCTCAGACTGAATTCGATTAACATCCCCAGCAACCAATTGTAATCTAGCCTGAGGATAAGTTACTCCGCTTTGATTGGTGAGCGTCACCAATCCATTTAAATCGAGCTTACTATCATCTTCATTAAGCGCTGCGACATAATCAGCCCGCCAAGAGAGACCACCTGTCAAGTAAGATAGCTCAAGTTTATGCTTACCTGCTTCTGGGCTATGCAGTAATAACAATAACGTCGGTTTATCCCGCAAATTTTCTGGCACGGCAGGAAATACCATTCTCCCAGGCACCCCTGTTTCGATACGATCATTGAATTTGAGTACAATTCCCTCATTGGTCGAGAGAATAACCGCCATTTCACTTGTTTCTATACCAGTAGCTGAATTGGTTCGAACCACAGAAATTTCTTTTCCTACATGTTTTTCTAATAGCTTCTGCGGTGTCAGTAAGTCAAAATCGAAATTTTGCTCAAGAATATGGAAATTAGATTGAGATGTTTGATTACGGAGTAAAGCAGTTTCAGGGCGAATTAACGCGGAAACTTCACGCCATGCAAGCTGATTGGTGTTTGCTATCAACTCAACATTGCGAGAATCCTTAACCAAAGCCATATTCTCGTTATAAATTGTAACCGCAATACTTTCTTGATCCTGGCTCGTTGTGATTTTTTCCGCTGCGAGTAATGATGGATTACCCGAAAGGATGCTCATAATTAAAACCAAAATTGCACCAATTCCCACCCTTCCGGTCAACTTAGGAAAATATTTTCTCCCGGTTATCCTCCTCCAATTCCTCTTCGTTCTCAAAGTTATCATTACCATCAGTCGCACATTCAGAGTCTAATTCAGTTTGCCATCCAAAATCCATTTCGTTTATTTCAACATATTCAGCAGACTCTGTCGAATCTTTGATTGAACTATTCGCTAGATCCTGGATATCTGCAGGAAATTCCTGATCATATTCATTTTCCTCAGAAAATTCAGGCAACTCTTCCTCATCATTTTGTTCTATTAATGGTGAACTAATGTAGTCATCTTGAGAAAAAGGAGTTTGTATATCAGTCGTTTCTTTTTCTGATAAGTTATTACGAATAATTTCTGTTTCTGCAAGATCTTGTTGGATTCGTTGTGAAGCCTGCGCAATCGCACGTTGATCTGTTATTGCACGAGCATCAGCAGCCTCTTTTGCCATTGCTTCAACTGCTTCTCTTGCAATCGCTTGCTCAATTGCAATGGCATCACTTTCAATTCTGGCTTGAATCGCATTAAGCGCTGATACCTCAGCTTGAGCCCTAGCAAACGTTGTTGAAGCAGCGACTTCTGTTGCTTTCATTTTTTCTTCAGTTTTTACTGCAGCTACAATTCTTGCTTGCGCAATCCTAGATGCCAATTCTGTCAATTTTTGCTCATTCTCGATACGAGCCGTAATGGCAATTTTTGCTTGCATGATTGCATCCTGTCGTTTACGCGCATCCAGTGCTAGCCGTGCTTCTGTCTCAGCTAGTTCAATCGCAGCTTCAACCGCAAGCCTATCCACTTTAGCTCTTTCTTCTGCTTCAGCCGCCGCCCTTGCTTCTGCAGCCATTTTTTCTTCTGCAGCTTGTTTTGCAGTCGCTTCAGCAATAGCTCGCTCACGCGATTTTTTGATTGCCTCGGCTTGCGCTCTGATACGTTCCTTTGTTGCTTCAACTGCTGCGTTATCGGCATTCATTTTGGCACTGAGTGTCGCAACTTCTTGCTGTTCAGCTTGAGCACGACTCTCTGCTGAAAATTGGGCTTCCTTCTCCACTGTAATTCTCTGACTAATTTCTCCCAATAGCTGCGCCTCAGCTTGGGCGCGAGAAATCGCAAGCGTTTTAGCTTCCAACTCAGCTTTTGCAGTCGCTTCCGCATTTGCTGCAGCGTCTTTATCTGCCTCAGCTCGGACAAACGCTGCTGCCGCGGCTTTTGCATCAGCTTCCGCACGTAATTCTGCCGCAGTTTTAGCATTTAACTCAGCATCAATCCTTGCTTGAGCCACCTGCTCTGCTTGAATTTCAGCGTTGAGTTTTGCTTCTTCAGTTTCTCTCACTTTAGTTTCAGCTGCCAGACGCTCTTGCGCTTTCGTAAGGGCTTTTGCTTCAGTTTCAGCACGTAAGCGCACTTCATCTAATGTTTGACGTTCAGTCTCTGTTTTAGCATGTGCTAGCGCTAATAACTTTTCTTCTTCTTGAATTTTTACTCTAGCAATCGCAGCCGCTTTAGCCTCTGCCTCAGTTGCTGAGAGTGCCAGTAGTCTCGCTTCTTCTTCAATTTTCCTTCTCACGATCGCAGCTTCGATCGCTCTTTCTTCAGCTTCTTCTTTTATTTTAATCTGGTCGAGGATTAGCGCTTCTTCTTTGGCTCGAGCACGCGTTTTCTCAGCGATAAGTGTTTCGGCCTGAACTTTTGCTCGAAGCGTAGCAACAATCTCTTTCTCCGCTTTGATTCCATCTTCAATAGTCTGTCGCAATTTTGCTTCGAGTTCTTTGCGTGCTTGAGCTTCTTTGCTGGCAATCGCCTCAGCCTTTGCTCTTGCACGAGCTTCCTCTGTTGCAGCAGTTTCTGCTTTAATTCGGAGCTCTGCGGCTAAACGCGCGCTGGCTTCTGCTCGAGCACGGGCCTCAGCTGCAACGGAAGCTTTAGCATCAGCTTCAATCCGTTTTTTTGCTTCCTGAAACGCAGTCTCAGCGCTCAATTGAGGTGGTTTACTATTACCCGTTGATAATAAATCATAACTTTCCGAGTCAACAGGATGTTTGTAGGTTAAATCTCCATTAAGCTTTTCACTCGGATTAAGCAGTACAACGTTTGAATCAGAATCTGAGTCAACATGAGGAGATTGAATATTTAGAATAGACTTCATCAAACGAGATTTAAATGTCATGGCAGTTTACCGTACAAAAGTATAATGTTTATCAAATGCTTAGAAAGTAATGCACGATTAAATTAAGTATTACAGTATCAATTTCTTTAGCAAAACAATTGTTAGAAGAAAGGGGGAAATACTATCTGTTTACTAAATTAACTTCCCTGAAGCGACTCCAAGCGTTACTCAGCAGGTGATGGTGTTAAATTAGCTGGCGTAATCATATCCAGCATAATTTGTAATCCATTCTGGAACATTAGTTCAAGAATAGGTAAATAATAAGGCAACACCAGCGACATCATCGCCAAGCCTATCGCTAACGTCAGTGGAAAACCAACCGCAAAAATATTCAACTGCGGAGCGGCTCTGGTTAGTATTCCTAATGCAAGGTTTGCAATGAGTAGTGTCGTTAAGATTGGAAGTGATAGTTTCATCCCCATTAAAAAGATTTCACTTCCCCAATTTGCCAAAACACTGAACGATAAGGTCGGCATCCCTGCTGTTCCAATCGGTAATATGCTAAAACTTTGCGCAAGAATGGCGATCATCTGTAAGTGACCATCGATTGCAAGAAAAACTAAAAGAGCAACCAACCCTAGGAATCGCCCTATCAACTGAACTTGGCTTGAATTCTGTGGATCAAAAAAAAGAGCAAAACCGAGCCCCATTTGTAAACCAATTATTTCACCTGCCATCTCGATAGCAACAAAGATAACCCGCATGGCAAGACCCATTGCTAAACCAATAACAATCTGCTGTATCAAGATTAAAAAACCGATTTCAGATCCTGGATCTACCGAAGGTAAAGATTGCAAGGTTGGAACAATGGTCAGCGTTAATAGGAGTGCAAAACCTATTTTGACTTGTATGGGAATACTGCGATGACTGAGTATCGGCGCGCTTGAAATAAACGCAAGAATTCTGCTAAGTGGCCAGAAAAAGCTAGCTAAAAATGTGCTGAGCTCGGCATACGTGAAGCTGATCATGACATGAATCAGTATTCGTAATAGTTTCTACAACTAACCTGTCGTCAGCCATGGAATATTAGCATACAGCCTTTGCACGTAATCCATCATGACACTCAGCATCCAAGGTCCCGCTAATACCATAACTGCAAACATAATCAAAAGCTTAGGAATAAACGATAATGTCATCTCATTGATTTGCGTCGCTGCCTGAAAAATGCTCACGATCAAACCCGTTACTAAGGCTGCAAGTAATAAGGGCGCAGAGACCATAAACGTAATCTCTAGGGCATGTCTACCGATGGTAATTGCACTTTCTGGACTCATTGCCTATTTCCTTTAAGTATAAAAACTTTGTGTCAGCGAACCGATCAATAAATGCCAACCATCTACCAGCACAAACAGCATTAATTTAAATGGAAGTGAAATGATCATGGGCGATAACATCATCATCCCCATAGCCATTAACACACTGGCCACAACCATATCAATGATTAGAAAAGGTATAAAAACAATGAACCCGATTTGGAAAGCAGTTTTAAGCTCACTCGTTATATAAGCCGGAACCAAAATCTTCAATGGAACTTGATCACGACTTTCGATCTCCGCACTATTCGATATTTGAGTAAATAATGCCAAATCTGCTTCTCGTGTTTGTCGAAGCATGAAAGCTTTAAGGGGTATGCTCGCTTTCTCACCTGCTTCAAACAAATTGATTTTATCTTGTGAAAAAGGTAGATACGCTTCGTTATAAATACGATCAATGACAGGCGACATCACAAAAAATGTAAGAAATAGCGTCAACCCAATTAATACTTGATTAGGTGGAGAAGATTGGGTTCCTAATGCCAGCCGTAGCAATGACAGTACGATGATGATTCGGGTAAAACTCGACATCATCAGGATAAGTGCGGGTATAAATGTTAAGGTTGTAAATAGAAGTAGCGTCTGAATACTTAATGTATAGGCAGTTCCACCATTCTGAATCGGTGTACTGGTAAATGCTGGAAAATTTGGCTGCTGCGCAAAAACAGGTAGAGCGATCGTACAAAGGATTAATACCGATAAAAATAATCGCAATTGTTTCCATGAAAACAACACTTGTTTTCTACCCATCATTACTTTTCGCCTATATACCATACGTAGGGTTATTCATCTTGTTGCTTCTTAATATTTCTTTGTAACTGCGTGAGAAAATCATTGGCTCCGTCAGCATTTGGCTGATCACTTGCCATGCTGATTACCGACTTCTCCATTTGATACAAAAGATTAATATGCCCGGATGCGACACCCAGAACCAACCAAGCATTTGCAATTTCAACAATGACAACTCTTTCTCTTTGCCCAACAGCTGCAGCAGCAACAACTTTAATTAAGTTGGACTGATTACCAGGACCTATTCCAAACCGCTTAAGTAACCAAGCGATTACTCCAATCACAGCCAATACGAGTAATAACGCCAGAAACATATGTAACATACTGCTTGTCGTAACCAGTGATGGCATAGCAGCCATCTCAGGTTTAACAACTTCTTCCGCTTGCAGTGTTACTTGCAAATTCATCAGGATAAATAGCAGTAATAAATGAATTTTTAGCATTATCGATTAAGCTTCCGTATCCGTTCGCTTGGAGTAATAATATCTGTTAAGCGAATTCCAAATTTTTCATTGACAACTACAATTTCACCCTGCGCAATCAGGCATCCATTCACCAAAACATCCATTGGTTCACCTGCCATTCCATCTAACTCAACAATTGAGCCTTGTGCTAGTTGTAATAGATTCCGAATTGCAATTCGTGTTCGTCCCAGCTCAACCGTTAATTGAACCGGTATATCAAGAATAATATCAATATCATTCTTGGCATTATTTATCACATTATCTTTTGAGAATTGCTCAAAAACGGGTGTTGATGCTGCCAGCGCATCGCTTGTAACCGATTGGTGATTACTCTCAGGAGCCGCAGCAGACTCAGTGGCTGTGGACGCTTGCTCATCCATGGCTTGTGCCCAATCATCTGCTGCTATTGGATTCTCTGTTTGTTCGGCTTCACTCATAGCTTACTCCGTAGAATTTTCAGAATGGGAAAGAATCGATTTAACTTTCAATGCATATTGCCCATTAAGAACGCCATATTGACATTCCAGTAATGGCACGCCATCGACGAAAGCAGTAACAGTGTCGGGAATATCCAATGCAACAACATCTCCCTCTTGCATATTCAGAATCTGATTCAGGGTAATCTTTGCGTGGCCAATATTCGCTATTAGCTCTACTTCAGCGCCTTGTACTTGTTTTGTTAATGATCTGACCCAACGTTTATCAAGCTCTAATTGATCGCCTTGTAAAGTGCTACTAAGCGTATCGCGTATGGGCTCAAGCATGGTATAAGGAATACACGTATGAAACTCACCTCCTGTCCCGCCAATATCAACCGTGAATGTGGTTGCGATCACAATCTCACCTGACGTGGCAATGCTCGCAAACTGGGGATTCATTTCTGTGCGTATTTGCTCAACAGTAATGGGATATACCGATTTCCATGCTTTTTGATAGTCGTCATAAACAACTTCGAGTAATCGTGAAATAATACGTTGCTCGGTAAGCGTAAATTCCCTACCTTCGACTCGCCAATGAAAACGGCCATCTCCACCAAATAAATTATCAATAATCAAGAAAATGATCTTGGGATCAAATACAATTAAGGCTGTCCCGCGCAGTGGCTTCATACTAACCAAATTCATATTAGACGGTACAACCAGCGATCTGATAAATTCACTATATTTGACAGTTTTCATCGACCCCGGCGAAATATCGGCTGTCCGATGCATGAAGTTGTAAAGCCCAATTTGTAAGAATCTCGCAAATCGCGCATTAATAATTTCGTAAGTCGGCATGCGTCCGCGAACAATACGTTCTTGGGTCGCCATATTATAAGGACGAATACTCTCTGACGCTGCAGGCTCTCTCGAAGTCGCACTTGCTTCCTCCGGCTTATCATCACCGATACCAGCTTGGTTCAGTAATGCATCAACTTCATCTTGAGAAAGGAAATTCTCAGCCATAGGTTAATATTGATTACTGAATAATAAATGAAATGAACAAGGCTTCTTTTACATCTTCACTAAGATCTTCATCCCCCACAATCAATTGAATTTCTTCTACGATGGATTTACCCAACTGTTGTTTTCCTTCAAGATTAAAAATTTCTGAAGCACGTTTACTTGAAAGTAACAGTAGGATTTTATTCCGAATTTCTGGCATTTTTTCTTTAATGATGCCTACCACTTCCGTTTGATCGACTTTCAGAGATATTTCTACTTGAAGATAATGGCGTTCACCGTCTTCTTCTGGATGAAGATTAACTGTGAAAGGCTCAAATTTTATAAACTCGATTGGTTTTTTCTTCTTTTTCTTCTTGGGCTCTTCATCTTCTTCACCTTGCTGGCTTTGCATAAAATACCAAGTACCACCTACTCCAGCACCAATGGATAAAATTGCAACCAAGATAAGTAATACCATTTTTTTCTTACCGCCTGTACTTTCTTTTGCAGGACTTCCGGCTTCAGCGTTCGCGCTCATTTTTCCTCCTTTCTATGCAAAAATTTTTATAAATTATGTGTGAATAGGAAGAAAAACGATGTGCAGAACAGTACTCTAATCCCAGGCCTTTTTTAATTCTGCTGATTAATTCACGACAAATACGCTAGGTAGGCAGGAAAATCTGTTGAAACAAAATAATTTTTAACGACAATAGCGCAATTGATGCGCAAATTATTCCTAGAACAGCATCCCTTTTCGGTATAAAACTGATAAATCCATCATAATGGCAACTCCATAATGAAGCATTACGCCAGGCCAGATACTTTTGGTTTTCAAACTCATGATACCAAGCACAATACCGGCCACAATCGCTCCGATTGTTTCAGCCAGCGGTTTACCAAAGTGAATCATGCAATAAGGAATCATCATCACAAAGATGGCATAAAAACCGAATTTCCCTTTAGTTCCATGTAATAAGAAACCTCGGAACAAAAACTCAAGTGCGATAAATTGTAGAAAGTAGAAAAACTGCCAAATAACAAAATTAGGATACAACTGCTCAGTGCGTTCAACCGTATAGAATGGATAACCCGCCATAAAGCTTTGGGTTCCTGAGAAATAGCCGATGATGGGTACCATGATGATCAGCATAAGCAAATAAGGCTTGTAGCTATCCCAGTTAAAATGAATTGCAAATCCGTATTCTGCTAGTCGCTCTTTTAAGATAAACACGATCAAGAGAATAGGAAGAATGAAATAAAATAAAATAATGGAAGCAGCCCAATACAATAACTGATGCAATTGAGCGTTGGCATGCTCAAGCATTAATGAGCTAAATATCACATTAAGCTCATTTAATTCTAAACTGTGCAGCAACGTTAAGATAAAACGATAATCGCCAAGATAACGATTCAGTGTCAAAATCAAAGCAACGGCAATACAGATCAACGCAACTTTAAAACCAGACTTCTTCCTCGGTTGTGGTACAAGTTTTAGAATATTTTGAATTTTTGGGGTTAAATCAAATTTGTACACCTTAAGCTTAAAAGTAAATAACTATCTTTAACTAACAGATAGTTTAATCATTTTGATTTAATCAAGAAAGCCCCGTAAAAGATCAATCACGTGGATTTCATTTGCACTAATTTGTATTAGTTTAGATCTAATCGTACAAAGGGCTTGAAATCGAGAGCGTTACCGAGTTTGATATGGGTGTTGAAATTTAAAATCAAACATAAAGCAGGGTTGCTCAATCTTGCCGAAGAACTTCAGAATATCTCAAAAGCCTGCAAGATAATGGGAGTTTCGAGAGATACATTTTATCGCTATCAGGAATTAGTTGAGACAAACGGTCTGG
>WBZN01000465.1_pt1 | contig 32348 bp, 26 predicted proteins | sample 5204281 | NCBI WGS metagenome assembly WBZN01 (sample SAMN12344347, study PRJNA552823) | activated sludge metagenome | biome: Activated sludge suspended growth; feature: Nitrification reactor; material: Wastewater; isolation source: activated sludge from nitrification reactor of wastewater... | reverse complement strand
CTACGATTCACTGCTCGCGAAGGTCATCGTCCACGACGTCGACCGACCCGCCGCGCTCCGCCGGGCCCGGCGCTGTCTCGACGAGATGGTGATCGAAGGACCTCGGACCAACATCCCGTTCTTGCGCCGGATCGTGAACCACCCGGACTTCATCCGGGGCGACTTCGACACGGGATTCGTCGCGCGGATGCTGGCTGAGCGCTCGTCAGCAGCCTGACGAACCCCCCTCGTTGCGGCAATCGGCTGCCTGAAGGTCCCCCGACGAGTGATCTGATGTGAGCGGATGGGTTGTGCAAGGCACTAGAAACGCTCGTGCTTTTGCTTGACCCCTCGACTCGCACCGCCGTACCATTTTCGGCATGCGCGGGGCATACTGCCATCGCTCGATGGCCCGCGCTGTGCGCGGTGTCGCTGTGATGAATCGCACCGGGAGGTTGTAGCAACTCGTGGCCTTCAACAAAGAAAAGGTCATGGATGCGGCCCGCAAGTTTGTCGATAAGGGCCAGATCGACAAAGCGGTCAAGGAGTACCTGCGCATCGTCAGCGAGGACCCGAAGGACGTTCGCGTCTGGTTGAAGATCGGCGATCTCTACGCGAAGAAGGGTTCGAAGCAGGACGCGATCGAGACGTACCTCAAGGTCGCGCGCTTCTATCACGAGCAAGGGTTCTTCCTCAAAGCGGTCGCGGTCTACAAGCAGATCCTCAAGCTCGATCCGCGGCTCGTCGACGTGATCTTGAAGCTCGCCGAGCTCTACCGGCAGCTCGGTCTGATGTCCGATGCGATGCAGCACTTCGAATCGGTGGCGGCTCACTTCCATCGCGAAGGCAACACCAAGGAAGCGCTCGAGACGGTCAAGAAGCTCGTGGATCTCGATCCCGAGAACATCGCGACCCGGATCAAGCTCGCCGAGCTGTACTCGAAGGAAGGCCTCGTCGAGGAAGCGGCGACGGAGTTTCAGCTCGCCTGCGAGCAGCTGCGCCGCCAGGGCCGGCAGGATGACTTCCTCAAGGTCGCCGAGCGCCTGCTGTGGCACAAGCCCGACAATCACGCGCTCAATCGCGAGCTCGCCGGGCTCTACCTGCGCCGCAACGATCCGCGCCGCGCGCTGCAGAAGCTCCAATCGTGCTTCAAGGCCGACCCGCGTGATGTCGAGACGCTCGGTCTGCTCGCCCAGGCGTTTCAGGCGCTCGACCAGAAGGCGAAGACGGTCTCCGTGCTCAAGGAGCTCGCGCGGATCCACGTCGAGAACAAGCAGCGCGACAAGGCCGCCGACGTGTTCCGCAAGATCCTCGAGTTCGTGCCGAACGACGCGGACGCCAAGGAGTTCCTCGGGTCAGCCGCGCCGGTGCCGGCCCCTCCGGCCGCGGTCGTGCGTCCTACGCCGCCGCCCGTGCGCCAGGCGACGCCGATCCCCGCGCAGGTGCGGATGGCGACCGCGGACGCGAAGTTCAAGATCACCGGTGACTTGCCTGCGCTCCCGCCGCTCAGCCCGAACACGACGGGCTCGATGCCGCTCGTCGATGACTCGAGCCTGTCGGGCGTGGACTTCGCGCTGCCCGAGTACGACGACGCCGACTTCTCCGCCGACATGGAGTCCGCGCCCGATCCGCGCGCGATGTCCGCGGCGGGCGAGCGTCACGCCGACGAGATCTCGAAGATCCTCGCCGAGACCGACGTCTACGTGAAGTATGGCCTCCACCAGAAGGCCGTCGATCACCTGCGCCGCGTGTTCACGCTCGATCCCGAGAACGTCGAGGCGCACGAGCGCCTCAAGGACATCTTCGTGTCGCAAGGTCGCGAGCGCGAAGCCGAGGTCGAGCTGCTCAAGCTCGCCGAGGTCGTCGCGCCGGGAGATCCGGATCGCGCCGAGTCGTACCTGCAAGAGCTGCTCGCGATGAATGGCACGCACACCGGCGCGTTCGATCTCGCGCGGAGGTTCCGCCTGCGGGTCGCGCGCGCGAGCTCGGTCTCGTCCGAGGTCGAATACGCGAGCGGCGGCCTTGCCGAGGTCGAGCTAGACGAGCTCGAGCTCGAGCCGCCGCCCGGGCGCGCGATGGGGATCGCTCGCAGCGGCGGCCTCGACGCGATCGACGACTTCGATCCCGACGAGCTGATCGGTCGGCCGCTCGCGCATGGGAGCCCCGCACCGGGCCGCCCGCCGGCGGCGCCTAGCCGTCCGCCGGCCTACTCGTCCGAGAACTTCGCGCTCGATTTCGAACCGTCGCCGTCGACCCGCCAGAACGCCGCCGCGCTGATCGAGCTGCCCGACGAGGTCGATGACCCGGTGAACGTCGATCCCGCGACCGACTGGGGCGGCAACGAGCTCGCTCGTGCGAACGCACTCGATGCGCAGCTCGACGATCAGTCCCTCGGAGAGGACATCGACTCCGAGGTCGCGGCCGAGCTCGCGAACGGCAGCTCGGGCTCCGGCTACGATCTGCCGTTCGATCCCGCCGAGGCTCGTGCGTTCGACGCCGCCGTGCCGGGCAAGGAGACCGCGCCGGTGTACGTCACTGGCTTCGAACAGACCGAGCTCCCGCATACCGGGGCGAACCTCGAGGCGTACGAGCCCGATGAGGCGCTCGCCGTCTCGGGTAGCTATGACCCGTACGGCACCGAAGCGGTCCAGACGCCGCCGTACGATCCGACCACCTCACATGCGATCGATACGAGCGGGCTCGGCGGAGACGAGGAGCTCGAAGACTCACCGCGTGCGGAGAGCAACGTCGAGGACGACCTCGACGAGGCCGACTTCTACGCGGGGCAGGGCATGTACCCCGAGGCGCTCGATGTGCTGCGCGGGCTCGCCGAGCGCTATCCGAACCATCGCCTGATCGCGGTCAAGCTGCGCGAGGTCGAGGCGCACGCGCTCGATGCGGGAGGCGGGGAGGCGGGCGAACACGCGCACGAGCACGGCTCGCCGGGGACGGACGCGATCGAGCTCGACGAGATCGAGGAGGTCGCGCCGGATGAGTTCGAGGCGCTCGAGGAAGATCTCGATGGGAGTGCGCCGCCGAAGACCAAGCGCCCGCCCACGGTCATGCTCGAGCGACCCGTCGACGAGAGCGACGCGGAGACCCACTACGATCTCGGCCTCGCGTACAAGGAGATGGGCCTCTACGACGAGGCGGTGAAGGCGTTCGAGAAGGCGCTGCGCGCACCCGGGCGCGAGGTGCAGTGTCGCGTGATGATCGGCCTGTGTCATCGCGAGCACGGCAACCCATCGGAGGCGATCCATCAGTTCAAGCAGGGCCTGCACGCGGAGCCGCACGAGCGCGAGCGGCAGAGCCTGTACTACGAGATCGGGGTCACCTACGAGGCGCTCGGCGACGACTCCGAAGCGCTCTACTACTTCGAGATGGTGCTCAAGCGCGACCCGAACTTCGCCGACGCGCCGGCGCGGGCCGCGCAGCTGCGGTCGCGTGGCAGCCAGCCGCATCACATGGACGAAGACGTCTGAAGACGGTCCGGTGGTGGGCCGGGAGCGAGCGCGGTGAGGCCGATGCTCCTGGGGAGTGGTAAGTGTGTGAAACATGACCACGCGCACCGAGACCGACAGCATGGGGCCCGTCGAGGTCGATGACGCCCGACTGTGGGGAGCGCAGACGCAGCGCTCGCTCGAGAACTTCCGGATCGGCACCGAGCGCATGCCGCGCGAGTTGATCGCGGCCCTGGCGATGATCAAGAAGGCGTCCACGCAGGTCAACACGGAGCTCGGGCTGCTGCCCGGTGGCAGCGCGGCTGGGATCATCGCCGCGGCGGACGAGGTGATCGCGGGCGGACACGACGCCGAGTTTCCGCTCGTCGTGTGGCAGACCGGCAGCGGCACGCAGACCAACATGAACGTCAACGAGGTGATCGCGAACCGCGCGAACGAGCTCGCGGGCGGTCGCCGCGGTGACAAGACCCTGGTGCATCCGAACGATCACGTCAACATGTCGCAGAGCTCGAACGACGTGTTCCCGACGGCGATGCACCTCGCGATCGTGGCGCAGATCGATGCCCACCTGGTTCCGTGCGTGACGCAGCTGCGCGAGACGCTCGCCGCGAAGGCCGCCGCGTTCATGGACATCGTCAAGATCGGGCGGACCCACCTGCAGGATGCGACGCCGTTGACGCTCGGCCAGGAGATCGGCGGCTGGGTCGCGCAGCTCGATCATGGGATCGCCGCGATCCGCGCCACGCTGCCCCCGCTCCACGAGCTCGCGCTCGGTGGCACCGCCGTCGGGACCGGGCTCAACACGCACCCCGCGTATGCGGAGCGCGTCGCGAACAAGCTCGCCGAGCTGACCCGGCGGCCGTTCGTGACGGCCCCGAACAAGTTCGCCGCGCTCGCATCGCAGGACGCGGTCGTGAACACGCACGGCGCGATCAAGACGCTGGCCACCAGCCTCCTGAAGATCGCCAACGACGTGCGGTGGCTCGCGAGCGGACCCCGCAGCGGGCTCGGCGAGCTGACGATTCCCGAGAACGAGCCGGGCAGCTCGATCATGCCGGGCAAGGTCAACCCGACCCAGGCCGAGGCGATGACGATGGTGTGCTGCCAGGTGTTCGGCAACGACGTGGCGATCACCGTGGGCGGTGCGAGCGGCAACTTCGAGCTCAACGTGTTCAAGCCGCTGATCGCGAACAACGCGCTGCAGTCGATCCGGCTGCTCGGCGACGCGTGTGCATCGTTCGAGGCGCATTGCGCGCGGGGCCTCGAGCCCAACCGCGCCGAGATCGACCGCAAGCTACGGGGGAGCCTGATGCTCGTCACGGCGTTGGCGCCGCACATCGGCTATGACAACGCGGCGAAGGTCGCGAAGCACGCTCATGACACGGGCAAGATGCTGCGCGAGGCGGCGGTCGAGCTCGGCTTCGTGACTCCCGAACAGTTCGACGCCTGGGTGAGGCCCGAGGACATGGTCCACCCGAGGTGATAGCGTCTGGCCGTGCGTACGACCCGATCGTTGCTGTTCGTGATGTTCGTATTCGGATGCGGTAACGGCGACAGCAAGCCCGCGGCCAACAAGGTCATCGACAAGTCAGACCCGGTCGATCCGGTCCGGCCGGTCCCTGGCTTCGGGAACCTGACGGTCACCAGCAACGGGGTCGCCACGCCGATGCAGCGCGGCTTCATCAAGCGGGTGTCGCTCGATCAGTGGCGGATCCAGGTCAGCGACAAGGCGGGCTCGTGCGAGGAGCTCCTCAGCGGCGTGATCAACTCGCAACAGGGAGCGACGAGCTTCGTCGCGACGATCGCGAAGCACCTCGCCGCCGACGGTACCGAGACGACCGTCGTCACGGATCTGTGGTCCGGCGGTCACTCGACGAAGGCCACGCTCGGGACCGCAGAGATCACCGGCGCCGCCGATCGAGACTCCAAGGTCGAGATCGAGCTCGCCCACATCACCGATACCGACGGCGCGAGGAAGCTCGAGATCGCCGGCACGTTCACCGCGATCGGCTGTGGCGACGCGGAGCCCACGGGCGCGGGCATCCCCAACGTCGAGCATGTTTCGGCAGCACGCGTGACGATCGCCGGCAAGAAACTCGAGCTCAAAGGCGCCGTGAAACACGGCGACCAGCTCACCCTCTCGACCGGCCCGAAGGACTGCTCCGACGTACAACCGTGGGCGCAGGCCGTGATCCTCCATCGCAACGGCCGCTGGGAGCTGTCCGGGACCCTGTTCGGCGAGACCTCCGCGAGCCCCACCACCGACCTCAAGGTCAGCCCGGGTACCACCGGCAGCACCAAGGACGGACCCACCATCGCGCTCACGCTCGCCGGTGCCGGCAAGATCGGGGAGTACCCAGTCGAGCTTGAAGGCACGATCGAAGCGCTCGATTGCGCGAACTAAACAATCTCACATTGGCCGTGGATCATCTTTCGTCGTGCTCGTGCTCGTGCCTCGTGCCTCGTGCCTCGTGCTCGTGCTCGTGCTCGTGCCACGTGCCACGTGCTCGACTTGCCGGTCCTCTCCTTTGGGTATCATCGTCGGTCGCCAAACTATGAATGCAGTGGAAGGGCAGCGGCTGAGCGCACCCAGATCGTGAACGAGCGCGAGCACGTGCACGTGCACGAGCACGAGCACGTGCACGAGCACGGTTGGCTCCCGACCCATGCGTTCATGTTTAGGCGTTTGATCGAGATCCAACTTGTCAACGTACGTATCAGGGCGCGCCGCGGAGCAGCGTCTGGAAGCAACCGTGACGAGGAGTGCCGATCGCAAGCGCGTGAGCACCCAAGAACCGAAGGGACCCAAGCTGTGGCCTGGCCCCGATTCCGCGGACACGGTTTCAGGCTGCCTGTAGCTGTTCATACTCGTTCGGCGTTCGATAGCCCAGCGCCGAGTGGGGACGCCGGGTGTTGTAGTAGGCATCGACGTACTCGAACACGGCCCTCTCCACCTCGCGCGAGTCGGCGAAGACGTGGTCGTTGGGCAGCTCGCGCTTGAGCGTGCTGAAGAAGCTCTCGACACACGCGTTGTCCCAGCAGTTGCCGCGGCGACTCATGCTGCAGACGATGTCGTTCTCGGCAAGGAGCTGCTGGTAGGCCCGGCCGGCGTACTGGGTTCCGCGATCGGAGTGGTGGACCAGACCGGGCGACGGATTGCGTTCTTCGAGCGCCTGCCGGAGTGCATCGAGCACCAGCGACTCCTCCATCGTCTTCCCGACGCTCCAGCCGACCACCTTGCGAATGCCGAGGTCGAGGACGGCAGCGAGATAGGCCCAGCCAGCGCGCGTGTACACGTACGTGATGTCGCTCGCCCACACCTTGTTCGGCTCACCGACCTCGAAGGACTGCTTGAGCACGTTCGGAGCTACCGGGCGTTTATGCTTCGACTGCGTTGTTTGGACGAAGCGACGCTTGAGCCGGTGACACAAGTTCTCCTCGGCCATCAGTCGAACCACGCGCTTGCGGCTCGTAGCACAGCCTTGAGCACGCAGCGCTCCCAGCACCATGCGGCTGCCGCATCCACGAGGGTGCTTGCTGAACTCCGCATGGATCATCGGCACCAGGTCGAGGTCCGCGCGGTCGTGCGCTGAGATGCCGCGCTTCTTGTAATCGTAGTAGCCGCTCGTCGACACACCGAGCTCGCGGCACATGAACTTCACCTCGAAGCGTTTGAAGGCGTCCTCCGCGGCAATGAAGTCGAACTTCACTTGTTTTGCTGCGCGAAGAACGCCGCCGCTTTTTTTGCGAACTCCAGCTGCTTCTTCGTCTCCTCGAGCTCGCGCCGGAGTCGCTCGTTCTCGGCTTGCAGGGCCTCGGGCGTCTGCCCCGCGCTCGGAGGACCGGCCTCCCGCCGCTTCGTTCTGCTCGCTCTGCCGGCTCTCTTCATCCAGTCGTAGAGGGTGCCATAGACCACGTCTAGGTCCCGAGCGACCTCTGAAATCGGTCTGGGCGATTCCTCCGCGAGCCTGACGGCTCGAGCCACGAATTCCCGCGTGTACTTCCTCTTCCTCAGTCCCATGGATGCTCCTCGTAGGAGTCCGTGGAATCGGGGCCAGGCCACAGAGGGTTCTCGAGAATGAGGTGCGGAGCGTTCGTGGAGCGCGACTACCGGTCACCGCCGAGGCGCATGTTCAGATTCGTCGCGGTCACGCGATGGATCACCATCGCGACGTTCACCGGGCGGTAGCCGTCGAAGGTGACCTCGAGCGCGTCGAGGCCGCCTGCGTGCAGGCGATCCGCGGTGAGCAATACGGGGCCGAGGCGAAGGTCCTTGATGGTGGTGTCGATGCTGCCGATCGCGCCGCTCAGGTTGCCGGGGCCGTGGTCGTTGACGCCGCCGGTGACCTTGAGGTCGACCATGCCGGGTTGGTCATCGCCGCCGAACATGATCAGACCGTTGCCGACTTCGAGCGAGTGCGGGGCGAGCAGCGAGAGCGCGATGTCGATCGCCTCGACCGACAGGGATCGCAGCGTCTTGCGCTTCTTGTCGTCTGGCTTCGATGGTTGTTCGGAGCCGACGTGGTAGTCAGCGAGTGAGCGCACGGGCACGCGGCCAAACGACGCGATCGTGGCGGCGTCGGGATCGAGCTTCCACGTGATCAGATCGTGCTTCGAGCCGAAGATCGGAACTTTCCATTGGACGGCGAGGCGCTCACCTTGGTGCTCGATGTCGAGGAACGCGCCTTCGAGCCAATCGAGGCTGTCGTCGAGCGCGCGGAAATCGAGGCTGCCTTCCTGGATCGCCACCCGGAGCTGCTGATCGAGCGTACGCTGTCCGACGACCGGCAGATCGAGCACGACCTTGACCGTCAGGTAGATCCGACCTGACAGGCTGTCGAGGAAGCGCAGCTTGTCCTGCCGCAACCTCGGCGCTTCTCCCGCCGCCGGCGCGGGCTTGTCCTCGCTGCGACCGAACGGGCCGCGGATGTTGAGGCGCATCTCGGACAGCGAGACCTGCGGGGCCACGAGCTCGACGCCGCTCTCCGCGCGCGTGAGCATGATCCCGTTCGGTAGCTCGAGGCGCTCGACCGCGATGTCGAAGCGACCGGCATCGTCGCGCAGCCAGGCGCCACCGAGCGAGGCCGCGTCGGCGGTCCAGCGGAGCGTGTCGAGGCGCCCTTCGAGCCCGTCGAAGATGCAGTCCGTCGCACCGTAGCCGACGGTGCCTGATCTGCCGGCGACGTTGTGGGAGACCGCGCGCGGGAACTGCAGGCGCTTTCCGTCGTCATCACCTGTGAATCCAAAGCGTTGGACGGTGATGTCCGTCTCGACGTGATGAGGCATCGGTCCGCGGATGGTACGCTGGCGCCCGTCCCCGCTGGTAGAAGTCTCGCCCCCTTCGTTTCAGAGCGCGGTCTGACCCGGGTTGAGCGCGCCCCACGTCGAGGCGGCGCCGGCGCCTGTCGTCCAGTCCGCCTTGTCGTTGTCGTCGGTATCGTCGAGGCGCTGGATCGAGGTGCCCGCGCTCGTCGTACCCGTGGCGTTCAGGTCGTCCACCGCGTTGGTGCGAAACACCGTATCGAGGTAGGTCGCCAGCGCGGGCGACCATTGATTGGCCGCGCCGACGAGCGCCGCTTGCGTCTCGGTGTTCGCCGCGGCGGTCGGGCCAGCGGGATCATCCGACGCGAACAGCGCATCGACGATCGCCGGGGTCGCGTCGAGCAGCGTGAACACGTTGTCCGTGCTGGTCAGCCCGGTGTCGGTTGACCAGAAGTCGTAGGCCGTGTCGAAGTTGCCGCCGAACGTCGCGGCTGGCTGCTGCGCCGGTCCGGTCGTCTCCTGGGTCGCCGCGCCGGGGTTGCAGGTGGCGCTCGCCGAGTTCATGTGGACGACGATGAAGTCGTTCTTCGCCACGGTGACGCTCGGGAAGGTCAGCGACAGCTCGCCGTTACCGCCGGTGCGCTCGAGCAGCTTGAAGCCACCGATCGTCCCGCCGGCGATCACCCGCAGCTCGATCAGATCGCAGCCGCCTGCGATGTTCGCGTTGACCTCGTTGATCCGGACCACCGCCGGGGTGACGAACCCGCTGAACATCGCGGTGGTCGGCGTCGCGACCGCGGAGCCCTGAAGATCTGTGACGGTCGCGGCCACGGTGACGGTGTAGGTCGTCCCGGCGAGCTGCGCGCCGGTGGTGAGCGTGACCGTCTGGCCCGCGACGGTCGCCGCGGTCGCGACGAGCCCGTTGTCGAACGTGAACTGCGAGCCATTGGCCATCACCGTGCCCGCGAGCACGTTGCGGGTGAACGTCACGCGCACCGACGTCGGAGACAGCGAGATCGCGTTGACCACGGTCGGTGCCGGGCAGCCCATCAGCGAGATGTCCGACGCGCCATACACGTTGAACTGGGTCGCGGCGTTGAACCGCGACACCGGGACGTTGTGGAGCGTGACCATGCAGTTCTGGGCGATGTCGAGCGAGGTCACCAGCGTCGCCGGCGCGCGGAGCTGGAGATTCGGATCCGCGGCGATGCCCGCCGTGGTCAGGCCCGCCTTGAGAAACCCGGTGCCGCTCGCCGCGAGGTTCTCGAACACGGTCCCGGTGACGGTGACGAGCTCGCTGTCGTACATGTCCTCGGCGCTCACCAGATCGGTCGCCGCCGAGACCGACTTCGCCAGGGCGGTCACGTCCGTGCCGGTCGCCGTGCGCGCGAAGCCGGTGATCGCCTGCACACGCGGCTGCTGGCCGACCGTTCCCATCGTCGTGATCGTGAAGCTCACGACATCACCGACCGCGGGGACCGGCGTCAGCGTCGCGGGATCGACCGCGACGAACAGCCCGGGACCGGCCTGCGATGCCTGGATCGTGAAGCCGGCCGGATCGTTCGTCATGCTGCCGAGCTGCGGCTTGAGGAAGGTCACGGTCGCGCCCGAGATCGAGAGAGCCAAGCCGGTCCCCGTCCCCACGGCGCGTGCGGCGGCGATCAGATCGGAGGGCGTGAGCGAGGCATCGGGGGCCGCATCGGCGGAGACAGCGTCGGGCGCATCCACGCGGGCGGCATCGATGTGAACCGATGCATCGGGTTGCGAAGGGTTGTCACCACACGACGTGGCGGCGACGAGGACACAGACCAGGAGGCGCTGGCGCATGAGGCGGAGCGTCATACACCAATCCGCCTGGGCGAACAGCCGCTGGATCGCGTGATGCGGAAACGTCACCCGACCGCCCCATTCCCTGTGACAAACCCGGCATCCGGGGGCCCCCCGCCGCAAAGCCGAGCCCGGGACGCGACGTCGCGGCGATGGCGGCCAGGAGGCCGGCGAGGCGTGCGACGACGGGCCCAGGACGGCAGCAGCGCGACGCGAGATCGCCCCCGGGGACGGCCCGATCGACCCGGGCGAGGCTGCGACGACGGTGACCGTGCCCGGGCGAGCTTCGCTGACCGCGCGCGGTCGCAGCTCGAAGCCGGCGCGATCAGTCGAACACGACGGTCTTGCCGGCGAACGCCATCACCCGATCTTCGAGGTGCCAGCGCACGGCTGCGGCGAGCACTTGCTTCTCGAGATCGCGGCCCTTGCGCACGAGATCGTCCACCGAGTCTCGGTGCGCACATCGCACCGTCGCCTGCTCGATGATCGGCCCCTGATCGAGCTCGGCGGTCACGTAGTGGCTCGTCGCGCCGATCATCTTCACGCCCTTGTCGTGCGCCTGGCGATACGGGTTCGCGCCGACGAACGACGGCAAGAACGAGTGATGGATGTTGATGATCCGGGACGGATATCGCGCGACGAACGTCGGCGACATGATCTGCATGTACCTCGCGAGCACGATCAGATCGACGCCCCCGCGATCGATCAGGTCACATGCCGCGGCCTCCTGCGCGGACTTGGTCTCGGCGGTGACCGGCAGGTGAAAGAACGGCACCCCGAAGTGCTTGGCGATCGGGCCGGCATCGCCGTGATTCGAGATCACCATCGCGATGTCACACGCGAGCTCCTTCGCGCGGTGGCGGAGCAACAGATCGTAGAGGCAGTGCTCTTGCTTCGACGCGAAGATCGCGACGCGCTTCGCACGATCGGCATACCAGACCCGCCACTTCATCCCGAACCGCTCCGCGATCTCGCGCAGCCCTTTCTCGAGCGTCACCCGATCGGTCGACATGGTGGAGACGTCGAACTGGAGCCGTTGAAAGAACATGCCGGCGGCCGGATCGCTGTAGTGATTGGAATCGAGGATCGTCGCACCCTGGCCGTTGAGCACGGACGCGAGCGAGGTGACGATGCCCTTGCGATGCGGTCCGTGAACGAGCAACGTGCCGACCTTCGCGGCGGTTCCGCTCATGGTGGCCGAGCGCGTCCGTGACACGACCGGTGCGGGCGGGGGAACGGGCTTGGGAGTGACGACGAGCGCATTTCGCATGGAGCAACCCCTTGGCTGGTGCCGCGGCTTCGTTCGAAGGGCGACTTCTCGGGCGTGACGTCGCCATCATCGAGCGACGAACAACGGAGATCACGATGCGCAGAACAGCCGAGCAAAGCAAGCGCAACGCGCTCCAGTCGGATGTAGGAAGCGTCGGTAAATCAGCGCGTTAGGTGCTGTTCGACGAACCTTCGTAGTGCGTGTGACATCAAAAAACCAGCAAGTGGTTGGTGACGTCGGCGCGTGTGCGCGTACCACCCAGCGCCGCGCGTGTGCTCACCCTCAATCGAACACGACCGTCTTGCCGGCATACACGAGCACGCGATCATCGAGGTGCCAGCGCACGGCGTTCGCGAGCACGCGCTTCTCGAGATCGCGTCCCTTGCGGACGAGATCATCGACCGAATCGCGGTGGGAGCAGCGGATCGTCGCCTGCTCGATGATCGGTCCCTGATCGAGCTCGGCGGTGACGTAGTGGCTGGTCGCGCCGATCAGCTTCACGCCCTTCTCGTACGCCTGGCGATACGGGTTCGCGCCGACGAACGCCGGCAAGAACGAGTGGTGGATGTTGATGATGCGCGATGGAAACCGCGCGACGAACGCGGGCGACAGGATCTGCATGTAGCGCGCGAGCACGATCAGATCGATCTTGCCCAGCTCGCACAGCTCGATCGCCGCGGCCTCCTGGTGATCCTTGGTCTCCGCCGTCACCGGCAGGTGATGAAACGGCACGCCGAAGTGCCGCGAGATCGGCTCGGCCTCGGTGTGGTTGGAGATCACCATCGCGACCTCGCATGGCAGCTCCGCCGCGCGGTGCCGGATCAACAGATCGTAGAGACAGTGCTCCTGCTTCGACGCGAACAGCGCCACGCGCGGCACTTGGGTCCCGTACGACAGCTTCCAGGTCATCGCGAAGCGCTCGCCGACCTCGCGGATCCCGTGCTCGATCGACACGCGATCCGTCGTCAGCGACGACAGGTCGAAGCGTAGCCGCTGGAAGAACATCCCCGCGATCGGATCCGTGTGCTGATCCGAATCGAGGATGTTCGCGCCGTGCCCGTACAACACCTGCGCGAGCGACGCCACGAGGCCCTTGCGATCCTGGCAGGCGACGAGCAGCGTCGCGAGGTGCGCTGACATGGCCGCATCGTACGCGAAGCCTCGCGTCTGCTCGCCGTCCCGTGAACCCGATCGTCGCGCGCCGGCGTTGGGGCCGCGCCGCCTACGGCTTGGCCCCGGCGTGCCTCGTCGAGCCGCTTACCGCGCAATTCTTGACGTGACGTGGACCCGCGACGTGCGCCGAGCTGCGTCGGCGAAGCTCTGACGCCTGTCGAGACGAGCCACGCGAGACCTGCGCGCTCGCGCGCATCCACCGAGCACGCCGCTTGCTACCGGAAGGCTTGCCGACAATGCGCGGACTGCACCCCCCCTTTCTGGGACTGGCTCGTACAGCGGACGCCAAGCGCCCGTCCCGGATGACCGATGACCCTCAGGTCACGCGGTGGGCGAGCACGTTCGGCCGGTTCATCGCGCCGCTCGTCCCCGGGCTGAGAACCTCTCGGTTGTCGCAGGCGCTCGCCGGCTTTCTCGGATTCGCGCCCCCTGTCGGTCTCCGCGTCCTGCCATTCGAGAGAGGGCCCCATGGCGACGCTGCCTCGTGAGGCCGTCTTGCGTGACGGTGCGTCGATCGTGATCCGCCCGCTGGTCGCGAGCGATCGCGAGCGGGTGCTCGCGCTGGTCCGGCGGATGAGCCCGTTGTCGCTGCGCCACCGCTACTGCGGAGGCAAGCGCGAGCTCACCGAGCGCGAGCTGTGGTATCTGACCACGCCCGATGGCGTGCATCACGTCGCGCTCGCGGCGGCCAGCCACCGCGCGATCCTCGGCGTCGGGCGCTACATCACGGTCGACGACACCATCGCGGAGATCGCGTTCGACGTGGGCGACTCCGATCAAGGTCGCGGCATCGGCACGCTCCTTCTCGAACACCTCGCGCAGATCGCGCGTGACCAGGGGATCACGGTGTTTCGCGCCCAGGTCGAGGCCGACAACCGCAAGATGCTCGAGGTGTTCGAAGCCAGCGGCTTCAAGGTGGAAGAGACCCTGACCGCCGCGATCTACGACGTCGAGTTCCCGATCGCGGACACAGATCGCTTCATCGCCGCGGCGGCCGAGCGCGAACGGAAGGCCGCCGCCCGCAGCATCGGCGTGTTCTTCTCACCCTCCTCGGTCGCGGTGATCGGCGCCTCGCGCACGCCGCGGACGATCGGCCGCGCGATCCTCGACAACGTGATCGGGGAGGGCTATCCGGGGCCGATCTATCCGGTCAATCCGAACGCGACCGAGATCGCGGGACGCAGGTGTTATTCCTCGATCGCGAGCATCGCCGCGCCGGTCGACCTGGCCATCATCGCGGTGCCGGCGCCGGACGTCGAACGCGTGGTGCGTGACTGCGCTGCGGCCTGCGTGCGAGGCGTCGTGGTGATCTCGTCGGGGTTCGCCGAGACCGGCGCGGTCCGCACGGAGCGAACCCTGCGTGACATCGTGCGCGAGGCCGGGATGCGCATGGTCGGTCCCAATTGCATGGGCGTGGTCTCGACCGATCCCGCGGCGCCGCTCGACGCGACGTTCTCTCCGACCTCGCCCCCGCGGGGGACCGTCTCGATGGCCTCGCAGAGCGGCGCGCTCGGCCTCGCGATGCTCGACTTCGCCCGCGACCTGCACCTCGGGCTCGCGACGTTCGTCTCGCTCGGCAACAAGGCCGACGTCTCGGTGAATGATCTGCTCTCCTTCTGGCACGAGGATCCCCGCACGCGCGTGATCGCGCTCTACCTCGAGAGCTTCGGGAACCCGCGCACGTTCGCGCGGCTCGCACCCGAGGTCGCGCGCAAGCGGCCGATCGTCGCGGTCAAGTCGGGGCGCTCCGCCGCGGGGACGCGCGCCGCGGCGAGTCACTCGGCGTCGCTCGCGAGCCTCGACGTCGGCATCGACGCGCTGTTCGCGCAGACCGGGGTGATCCGCACCGACACGCTCGAGCAGCTGTTCGACGTCGTGTCCCTGTTGTCGAACCAGCCGGTGCCGCGGGGCGTGAACATCGGCGTGGTCACCAACGCGGGGGGCCCGGGAATCCTGCTGGCCGACGCGTGCGAAGCCCACGGGCTGGTGTTACCCGCGCTGTCGAACGCGACCGATCACGCGCTGCGCGCGATCCTCCCGGCCCAGGCGGGGTACGGAAATCCGATCGACATGACCGCGGCGGCGCCCCCGGCGTACTTCGAGGCGGTGATCGATCTCCTCGGGCGCGATCCGAAGATCGATGCGGTGGTGGCGATCTACGTACCGCCGCTCGTGACCCAGCCCGAGGAGATCGCGGCTGCCATCGCGCGCGGCGCCGCACGGGTTCCTGCCGACAAGCCGATCGCGACCGTGTTCATGTCGTCGAAGGGAACCCCGGCGCTCCTCGCGCAGGGCCCGCGTGGTGCGATCCCGTCGTACAGCTTTCCCGAGAACGCGGCGATGGCGCTGGCGGCGGCCGTTCGATACGGCCAGTGGCGTAAGCGGCCGCTCGGCACGCGGCTGACCCTGACGAGCGAACAGCAACAAGCCATCCGGACCCGGATCTCTGGCTGGAAGGATGGTTGGATGCCGCTCGATCAGATCGCGGAGCTGCTCGCCCTCGTCGGGATCCGGATCGCGGAGCACGAGACCGTCAGCCCGAGCGCCGCGGCGGCCGCCGCCGCTGCCGAGGTGCTTGGCTTTCCGGTGGCGCTCAAGGCGGTGGCGCCCGGGTTGGTCCACAAGTCCGACAAGGGTGGCGTCGCGCTCAACCTGACCACCGCGACCGAGGTCGCCGTGGCAGCCCGGACGATGCTGCGCGAGATCGCGGCGTCTCAGCTGATCGTGCAGCGCCAGATCCCACGCGGGGTCGAGGCCCTCGTCGGCGTCAGCACGGATCCAACGCTCGGCCCGTTGCTGGTCGTCGGGATCGGCGGCGTCGCCGTCGAGCTCTACAAGGACGTCGCGTTTCGCGTGACCCCGGTGACCAACCTCGACGCGCGCGAGCTCCTCGAGCAGCTCCGTGGTCGCGCGTTGCTCGATGGGTTTCGCGGCGCACCGCCGGCGGATCGCGACGCGCTGGTCGAGGTGATCCAGCGCGTCGGGGCGCTGGTCGAGGTCGTGCCCGAGCTCATCGAGCTCGATCTCAATCCGGTGATCGTGCTCGAGCCGGGCCACGGCGCGATCGTGGCGGACGCCCGGGTGTTGATCAGCAAGGCAACTCGCAGGAGCGACGATCATGCATGAGACGGTGCGACTCACGGGGTGGAGGCGGATCGCCAACGCGATGTGGCGAGCGCCTGATGATCCGCAGATCTTCGGTGCGCTCGAGCTCGATGCCCAACCGATCCTCGCGTCCATCGAGGTCGCGAGAGCGAGGGGCGTGCGACTCACGCCGACCCACCTGGTTGGACATGCCCTCGCGCGCGCGCTCCAGGCGGTCCCCGATCTCAACGTCAAGATCCGAGGTGGCCGCGCGCGCCCCCGCGAGACCGTGGACATCTTCTTCATCACGGCCGTCGACAAGGGCCGCGATCTGTCGGGGGTCAAGATCGCCGATGCGGCACGCAAGTCCGTGTTCGAGGTCGCCACCGAGCTTCGCGTCCGCAGCACCGCGATGAAGCAAGGCCGCGATCGCGAGTTCACGCGCACCAAGCGCGCGCTCGACGCCCTGCCGCTCTGGCTGCTCGAGAGCGCGTTACGTGCCACGGCGTTCCTGACCCAGGATCTCGGCCTCGATCTGCCGGTGCTCGGGTTGCGCCGCGAACCCTTTGGCAGCGCGATGGTGACGAGCGTCGGGATGTTCGGGTTGCCGCACGGCTATGCACCGCTGGCGTGGATGTACGACGTGCCGGTGCTCATCCTGGTCGGCGAGATCGGCCTACGCCCTGCCGTGGTTGGAGATCGCGTGGAGCCGCGTCCGATGCTGCCGATCACCGCCACGATCGATCATCGCTACGTGGACGGATGGCACGTGAGCCGCGCGATGAACGCGTTTCGCGAGTACCTGACCGCGCCCGAGCGGTTCGAGGCGCCTCGCCAGCCTACCGAGGCGCACGCCGTCATCCGCTGATCGTCAGCACCGCCGTGCCCTCGAACCGGCCCGCGCGAAGATCCTCGAGCGCGACGTTCGCTTGTTCGAGGGGGTACGTATGGATCGTGGGTCGCACGCCCGCCCGCGGTGCGAGCTCGAGCAGCTCGTTCCCGTCCCGGCGCGTCAGGTTCGCGACCGATCGGATCGAGCGTTCCATCCACAGCAGACGGTACGGGAACGACGGGATGTCGGTCATGTGAATCCCCGCACAGACGACGGTTCCGCCCGGCGCGACCGCCGCGAGGGCGAGCGGGACCAGCTCGCCCACCGGCGCGAACAGGATCGCCGCGTCGAGCTCGACGCCTGGACGCTCCTCCGAGCCGCCGCTCCACGCCGCGCCGAGCTCGCGCGCGAACGCCTGCGCGGCGCGATCGCCGGGACGCGTGAACGCATACACCTCGCGGCCGAGGTACCGCGCCACCTGCGCGATCATGTGCCCGGCGGAGCCGAAGCCGTAGAGCCCGAGGCGTCTGGCTTCACCGGCGAGGCGGAGCGCGCGATATCCGATCAGCGCACCGCACAACAGCGGTGCTGCGACGGGCGCGGCATAGGCCGGCGGCAGCGGGAACACATAGCGTGCATCTGCGACGCACGCCTCTGCGAACCCGCCGTCGCGGTGATATCCGGTGAACCGCGCCGCCGGGCACAGGTTCTCGCGACCGGTGGTGCAATAGCGACACGTACCGTCGGTCCAGCCGAGCCATGGAACTCCGACGCGTGCGCCGACCTCGAGCCCTCGAACACCCGCACCGAGCAGGTCGACCGTCCCGACGATCTGATGCCCGAGCACGAGCGGTCGCTTGGGATCGGATAGCTCCCCATCGAGCACGTGCAGATCGGTGCGGCAGACCGCACACGCCTCGACCCGCAGCCGCACCTCACCGTCGCCCGGCACGGGCAGCGCGAGCTCGCGCTCGACCAGCGGCGATCTCGCGCGCTCCATGACCATCGCTCGCATGCCATCTCCTCGTGGCCTGGCCCGTGGACTATGTGCGCGATGCGATCGCGGTGTCAGGCCGAGCCACCTGGTCCTCCGCGATCGCGTCGGCGAAGGTCCTGACCTGATCCCAATCCGTGAGCTCGTGGTCGTGGCGGGTGTCGGTCGAGTGTCCCGACCTGCGATTGATCACCTTCATGATCTGCCGCAACAGCGGGTTGTACTTGCGGTACGGGATCCCGCCCGCGATCGCGATCGTGCGTCTGGGCCGGAGCCTCGTCTGGTCCACGAGCGCGCGGATGTAGGATCCCGGGTCGGCGAGCTGCGGTTCGGATGCCGCGCGGCCGCTGACCGAGAAGAAGTACGTCGGCCGCTCGTCGAGCTCGCGCAGGTGCGCGTGGATGTACGCCACGGCCGAGCGCGCGTGCGTCCCGAAGTGCACGCGCGACCCGATCACGACAACATCGTAGTCGGAAGGGGAGGGGAGCCGGCCTGCTGCGAGGTCGGCGACGTGGACCTCGCACCCTCGATCTCTCAGGCGCCTGGCGATGGCCTCGGCGATCGCTCGGGTCTGCCCGTAGCTGCTCGCAAAGACGATGAGGACGCGTTCCATCATGATGACCTCCACGCTCGACCATGGGAGGAGCAAGCGGCGTGCCGCGAAGCCCCGAGCGCTACGGCGCCGCTCGGACGAGCGACTTCGGTGGCGCCGCGGATGCTGTCTACGTCGAGATCGGATAGTGCCGCAGCTGGTTGAGCTTGCGGCCGAGCTCACCGCGCACGTCGGGATGCGCGATCGAGATCAGCGCCTCGCCACGCTCGCGAAGCGTGAGCCCGTGAAGATTGCGCGCTCCGTACTCGGTCACCACCCAATGGGTGTGTCCGCGCGTGGTCACCACCCCGGCGCCGGGCCTCAGCTCGGCCGTGATCCGCGAGGCGGTGCCGTGCGCGGCCATCGATGGCAACGCGATGATCGGCTTACCACCGCGAGACAGGGCCGCGCCGCGCAAGAAGTCCATCTGGCCGCCGATGCCGGAGAAGATCGTATGGCCCAACGAATCGGCGCACACCTGCCCGCTGAGATCGACCTCGATCGCGGAGTTGATCGCGGTGACGTTGTCGTTCTTGCGGATGAGGCTGGTGTCGTTCGTGCGATCGCAGCTGTGAAACTCGATCGTGGGGTTATCGTTGACATAGTCGTAGAGTCGCTGGCTACCGCTGACGAAGCTGGTCACGGTCCGGCCCGGATGAACCTCCTTGCGGCGGTTGGTGACGACCCCGGCTTCGAGTAGCGGGATCAAGCCATCGGAGAACATCTCGGTGTGGACCCCAAGATCGTGGTGATTCCCCAGCCGGGCGAGCACCGCATCCGGGATCGCGCCGATCCCCGCTTGAAGGGTGGCGCCGTCCACGACCAGCTCCGCGACGAGCTCGCCGATCCGCGCCTCGACCGTCGTCTCGGGCGCGCGCTCGGCCACGTACAGCGGCCGGCTGGTTCGCACGAACGCGTGCACGCGGTCGATCGAGACCACGCTGTTGCCGTGGGTCCGAGGCATCCGGTCGTTGATCTCGGCGAGCACGATCTTCGCGTGGTCGACGGCGGCGCGCGCGGCGTCCACCGAGGTCCCGAGCGACATGTTGCCGTGGCGGTCGGGGGGCGAGAGCTGGACCAGCGCGACATCGAGCGGGATCGCGTTCGAGGCGAACAGCGCGGGAATATCGGACAGGAACACCGGCACGAAGTCGGCGCGGCCTTCGCCGACCGCGCTGCGCACGTCAGGTCCGACGAAGAAGGACACCGAGCGCAGACGTTGCGCGAGCTGGGGCGCGACGAAGCAGGCCGTGCCGGTGGTGTGCAGGTGATAGAGCCGGACGCCTTCGAGATCGGCGCGGGCGGCGAGCGCCTCGAGGAGCGGGATCGGCGTCGCCGCCGCGCCATGGACGAAGATGCGCGCTCCCGATCGGATGTGTGCGACGACGTCGACCGCGGAGCTACCGAGCATGTCCCTATCTTGCCTCATGGCGCCGTCTCCGGATTGCTAGCGTGGCACGCAGCTCGGAATGGACCGTGACGATCCTGCCGCACGCCCGAACCTATCGAGCTCGCTCACCTGGGGGCGTCTCGCCGCGCACGCGCGCAGCGTCGGGCCCACACGGCGCTACGTCACATCTTCGCGGGTCCGGACACGAATGACATCGTCGCGCAGCGTGACCGGGCTGAGGAACGTGCGCTCCTCGGCGGCCATGTGGGCGTCCAGCTCGTCCGCGAGGTCCTCGATTCGAGCGGCGACCTCGGCGCGCGACCCGGACAACAGCTCCCAGAACGCCGCGTGTTCGGCGATGTGCTCTTCCAGCATGCGCTCGACGAGCAAGGAGCCCCAGTCAGACGTGCCGTGGAGGAGGTTCGCGACCACCGCATTTTCGGTGGTGTTGTGCTCTGCGAAGTCATCGCGCAGAACCGCGAGCGCTCGGTCGAGCTCCAGCCCGACCGAATCGCCGGCCTGGAACAGCCTGGCCAGCCGGGTGCACGTCCCGAGGTGCGCGCGGAGGCGTTCGTGCTGTGCGAGCAACTCGGTGCGGGCCTGGCCGGCGTTCATGTCGTGGAGGCTCGCAAGTGCCGGGCCAAGGCGTGGACCCGTCGAGCGCGCCTCCCAGCCTCGCGATCGCGCAGTCCGTGCGTCGCGTCGGAGCCTCGATGCAAACCTTGCACGAATGCGCGAGGAGACCTCAGGCCACCGGTCAGCGGCCGAGCCATCGGCCCCAGGCCGGCGGCCGCCCGGTGTTCGGTGCGAGAACGACAGTGGCTCGGTACTGCGTCGACGCCCTCCGACTGCCGGTCTTGCGGACGAAGGCGACCGCTGCGGCGGCTCGAGCGCTCGGAGCGCCTACATCTTCCGGCTGTACGACCGCACGGCGAGCGGGGCGAAGATCGCGACGATCGCCGCGCAGCCGACGATCGCCCACACGACGTTCGCGGTGAGCGCGCCATCATTCATCAGATCGCGCACGGCATTGATCACGAGCGACACGGGGTTGGCGTCGGCGAACGCGTGGAGCCACCCGGGCATCGTGTTCGTCGGCACGAACGCGTTCGACAGAAACGACAGCGGGAACATGATCATCATCGAGAAGCCCTGCACCGCCTGCGCGCTGCGCGCGATCGTGCCGAACCACGTGAAGATCCACGCCAGGGACCACGCCGCGGTCACGGTGAGCAGCCAGCCGCCCAGCACGCCGAGAAGCCCGCCGCCCGGGCGATAGCCCATCGCGATCCCGACGAGGATCGTCAGCGTGGCCGCGATCGCGTAGCGGACGAGATCAGCGATCGCCGGGCCCACGAGCGGCGCGAGCCGCGAGATCGGCAGCGACTTGAAACGATCGAACACGCCCTTGTCCATGTCCTCGCGAAGCTGGATGCCCGTCGCCATACACGCCGTGAGCGCGGTCTGCGCGAGGATCCCGGGAATGATGAGCGGCAGATAGTTCGTCGTACTGCCGGCGACCGCGCCACCGAAGATGTACGTGAACATCGCCGTGAACAGCAGCGGCTGAAGCGTGACGTCGAAGAACTGCTCCGGGTTGCGGCGCATCTTGATCAACGCACGCCCGGCCATGGCCAGCGTCTGATCGATCGTGCCCGGCATTAGCGCGCCTCCTCGACCGTATCGTCGCTGTGATGCCCGGTGAGCGCCATGAACACCTCGTCGAGCGTCGGCCGTCGCACGCTCGCCGTGGTGATGCCGAGGCTGGCCTGGCGCAGCGCGATCAGCACGTCGGCGGCCCGGTTGGCATCGGCGAGCGCGATGCTGAGACCGCCGGCCTCCGGCGTGAGCACCGGCGGCTCCCCGATGACGCGCGTCACGAGCTCTGCCGCGCGCGCCGTCTGCTCGCGATCCGCGAGGCGGACGTGCAGCGTCGAGTTGCCGACGCTGGACTTCAGCTCGTCGGGTGTGCCCTCCGCGACCTTCTTGCCGCGATCGATCACGACGATGTAGTCGGCGAGCTGGTCCGCCTCATCCAGATACTGCGTCGTGAGCAGCACGGTCGTGCCATCGCGGACGAGCTGGCGGATCGTGTCCCACATCTGGCCGCGCGTGCGCGGGTCGAGGCCCGTCGTCGGCTCGTCGAGGAAGAGCAACGGTGGCCGACTGATCAACGACGCCGCGAGATCGAGCCGGCGCCGCATGCCGCCGGAGTAGTTCTTGATCTGGCGCGTGGCCGCATCGACCAGCCCGAAGCTCTCGAGCAGCTTGTCGGCGGTCCGCCGCGCATCCGTACGCGACAGCCCGAGCAGCCGGCCGAACAGCACCAGGTTCTCGCGGCCTGTGAGGTTCTCATCGACGGACGCATACTGGCCGGTCACCCCGATCATCTCGCGGACGCGATGCGGATCCGCCGCGACGTCCACGCCGAACACACGCGCGCGACCGGAATCGATCGGCAACAGCGTCGCGAGCATCTTCAGCATCGTGGTCTTGCCGGCGCCGTTGGGCCCGAGCACGCCGAACACCTTGCCGCGCGGGATCTCGAGGTCGATGTCGTCGACCGCTCGCACGGTTCCGAAGGTCTTGACGAGCCCGGTGGCATCGACCGCAGGGCGGCTGGAATCGTTCATCCGTCGATGATAAGTACCGCGTGTTGCGCGACCGTGCGCAGGAGTGTGAAGAAACCTGACAGAGTTCGAGATCGCAGGCTCGACGGTCGAGGTGCACCAGCGCAACCGGGCGCGGGAGCAGGCGGTTTTCATCAGAGAATAAGGAGGGATTGACTCGGTGAAGACCTCGAGGCCATCCCTGTCCGTCGTCGCGTCACGCTGAACAGCCATGTCGTGGTGACCAACTCGCGTTGTATGCTGCCGTCGCTCATGGCGCACGATCCGCATCAAATCGAAGCCTCCCTCGCGCGCCTCATCGGCTTGCCGCTGTGGACGACGCGTCGGGCAGCCGACATGCAGGAATTCCACTTTGGCGCGCAGCGCACAGGTGTTGCTCACTACGGCAAACGTAAGGGCTCACAGGTCACCTACGGCCAGATCGCGCTGCACGTTCAATGCGCGTGGCGCGTGTGTGGCTCAGCTGGACTTCAGATCGCGTCCGGCGATCTGCGCCAGAAGAGCACCGCGGCCAAGGACGTAGCCGACGACGAATGGGACTGGGACGTGTCGGGTGCGAATCGTCGCGACGAGTTGTTGAACGCGTGGCTCTCGATGAACACGTATACGGTCAACGCGTCGACCATCGACGCATATGGCGGGTTCACCCTACTCCTCGAACGCGGATACGAGCTCCGAGTGTTCCCTGACGTATCAAGCGATAGCGAGTGTTGGCGCCTGCTCTTCAACGACGAGGATCGCGATCACCTCGTCGTGCTCGGCAACGGGATCGAGGTGTGACGGAAGCGATACGATCGCAACATCCACGACATCGGGTACCTGTACATCGAGAACGTGCTGGCGCTCGTCGCCTACGGCTACCGCATGCTTCTCGGCATTCACATCAGCGCGCAGGAGTCCGAGGCAAGCTGGACCGAGCCGCTCTCCGAGCTCGTCGCACGCCACGCCGGCCCCATCGCCGCCGCGCGCAACGCAAGGTGGTGTCCGAGGCGCGGCAGCAGCGGTGCCCCGTGCTCAGGCTGAGGGACGGGCTCGCGAAGGCGATCTCGCTGCTCGACTTCCGCCGGCACGGAGGCAGGTCGTCTCCGACGGAGTGGCGATGCAGGTGGTGATGAAAGCGCAGCGGTTTCAGGACTGTCGACAACCCGGACCCTGGACGGATCGAGCGCACGATCGTGGTCCAGAGTTCGATCGATCGGGCGCGGATCAACGCTTGTCCAGCTCGGTTCCTGTACGCAGTCGATCGAGGTAGGCCGATCCGGGCGAGCGGCGGCAAGGCCGCGCAGGTGCTCTGTAGCAGCGTCAGCTCGCTGGAGGTTCGGGGATGGGCTCGCGAAGGTCGTCTCGTTGCTCGACTTCAAATGGGCGCGGGAGCAGGCGGTTCTCGACGGAAGTGGTGATGCGGGTGGTGATGAGGCCAAGGAGGCGCTTGACCGGGGCTGATTTTCCGGTAAGGTTTCGCAGACCTGCGGGATTAACTCAGTGGTAGAGTGTCAGCTTCCCAAGCTGAAGGTCGACGGTTCGAATCCGTTATCCCGCTCCATAGTTACGGCGTTCGCGATGGTACCAGCGAACATTCCAGCGAACGATCTTGAGGGATCGAGCGGGTCCGCAGCAGGCTGCACCCGTCAGTCTGATCGACCTGTCCGCTGTCTGCACTGCTCCCGGATCTCGTTCACGACCCCGATGATCCAGGGTGCCAACGGGACCTTCGCGTGTGGATTCGTCGCGAGCTTGGTCGTCGGCATCCAGCCGTTCACTCCGTGGATCGCGTGCATGAACATGCACACCCCGGCGATGCGCGTGTTGAGCGTCGGAGTGAAGCGCCGTGTGATGAGTGGTGGCCATGCATCGAACGCTGACGGTTGACCCGCGACATCGACCATCACGAGGCCGGACTCGTTCTTCGGCAATTGCTTCGCCTCCGCGGTCATCACGTCCTCGGCACGTTGATCCGCGAACGGAACTCGAAGGATCACCTGCCGTTCCGGCGCTCCAGCACCGCTGATCGCGTGCACAACAACCATGCGCGGTTCCACGTCACCTTCGATGACCGTCGGCTCGACCTCTGATGCATCGCCGTCAGGCTTGCGGATCAGCCACGCCACTTGGTCGATCAGTCGACGGTTCTCCTCGCCCTGACACAGCTCTGCCGCACACCCCGCGATCTCGTCCTCCTGGTCGGCGCGCGGGTGGCACAGCAGGACGACTTCGAGCGTGAAGGAGCCCGGGATCTCCATCAGCGTTTCAGACAAGCGATGCAGCAAGGCACTCGCAACGCTGCTCGCCTTTGACCGATGCAGCTGCGTGACCTCGACGTAGGTCCACGATTCACCTCGACGCCGGATGCGAAGATCGGGGTGGCGGTTGTGTTTCCCAACGAGGACCTCGGGCTCGAACTCGATCTCGGTACGAGCATCCGCCTCTCGGGAACAGAGCAGGTCGATAGCGGCGAGCTCGCTGTGCGCGGCGCGGTCATCGTTGCGTAGCCGTGCGACGAGCTTCTCGAACCCCAGGGAATCGCGAACCAACGCCACGCGCCTGCCTAGGACGTAGACCGGCAAGAAGGAAAGAACACCGAAGCTGCTCACCCCCGGCGATGGGTTCGTGGAGTTCATTACCCAGTCACGGCCCTGCACTGCATTGGCTGCGGAGACGGCCTCCACGGCATCGGGTGGCAGCACGACCTGTTGGCCTGGAAACCAGTGAGCCTCGATCTCGGAAAGCGTCCACGTCACGCTGTGAGGCTCGCACGGGTCGCAGACTTCGCAAGCAGATCTCCGAGTGATGGCAGATCTCCCTGCGGCGTGGCGTGCTCATCCGTTCGCGCCAGGCTCGTCGGTTGCCATGACCGGCGCGCGGTACTTCCTGGGCACCGCGGCAGCGCGCCGCTCGACGTCACGCTGAACGTTGCGGCGCTCGACGGCATCCGTCAACTCGGGGGCTCCGAGTTTGGCGCGAAACTGCACCGCGTTCCGACCACGCTCCAGGTGATCCGGCAACAGGTGCGAGTACAGCTCGGTGACGCGCGTCTGCGTGTGACCGAGGATCTTGGCCAGAAGGAACATGTCCGGCTGGACCAGCAGAAAGTGGCTCGCGTAGGTGTGGCGCAGCGTGTGAACTCCTCCGACCAGACCTGCCGCCTTCTGCACACGTTGGTACTTCTTCTGCGGCCAGCACGACCACCGCTTGCCAGTCGAGGCGCATGTGAACACCCACTTGGCCGTACGGTCTCCATCGAGCCACGGCAGGAGGTCATCGGAGATCGGGACCTCGCGGGGCCGCTTGCCCTTCGGCTCCCATCCCTCGTCTTGCTCGCCATCAGTCGCTTCCTGCTTGCCCTCAGTTGGCCAGATCTTGATCTGCCCGCGCTCCAGATCGACGTGTGTCCACGGCAGCGCGAGCGCTTCACCTCGCCTTGCGCCCGTGTTTGCGAGGAAGATCAGCAGCGGAAGCAGCTCCGGCTCCAGCTCTCCGCACTTCTCGAAGAGCCGCTGTACTTCCTCGTCGGTCCACACCTTCGGACGCTTGGTGCCGAGCTTGAAGAACTCGATCTTCATGTTCCGAAGGGGGATGGCGCGTTCGTCGCGCGCGAAGTTGCGTACCCGGCGTAGGAGCCGCAGCTCGTTGTTCACGGAGACTCGCTTGAGCCCATCGCGACGACGCGCTGTCTTGTACTCGTCCATCAAGCGTTCGTCGATGTCCGTCAGTTTGTAGTCGCCGAAGAACTCGATCAGCGTCGCGAGCTGCGACGTGCGCTTGACCCAGGTGTCGTGCTTCAAGTGCAGCCTAGCGTTCGGTGAGTACACGTTGACGCAGAAGTCTGAGAATCTCGGTGCGGCTACCGGCTTCGCGATGGGTCCGGCTTCCAGTTCCAGTTTCTTCGTTGCCTCGAACGTTCGCGCCTCCGCCTTGGTTCCGCGAAACACGAACGCCTTGCGACCCAGCCGTCCGTCGCGCCGATACCTCACCACCACGTCCCAGCCCAGAACGCCGTTCCTGTTCTTCTCTCTGGGGTGGATCGACATGGTGGTACTCCTCGGGTGGTGGGTTGACGTTCATCTGCTCGTTGAAAGCCTCGGGGGGGAACAGCGCGGTGATCGACCAGCGCGGGATGCGCCATTGGCGACCAATCTTGGTGGCGCCTGGGATTCGACCCTGACCGCAGAGCGCGACCACGGTCTTGCGCGGCACCTTGAGCAGCCTCGCCGCCTCTGTCGGCGTCAGGATGTCGGGCATCGCGCTCACCGCGCACCCAGCCTGGCCGAGAACTTCGTGACCACCCTCGGCCACTGCTCCGCGAAGACATGGAGCGGGTGCAGCGGCCATGTGTGGGGGGCAAGCGCGGTCTCGGCGAGTAGATCGTCGTACAGCTCGTCGGGAAGCACGGCCCGTAGCCGCGTCAAGCCGACGATGCGCGCCAGCCGGACGAAGAGCTTGAGGCCGACCCGCGCGTCACGCTGCGGTTCCAACAAATGCGTCGAGACGGCGTCAAACGGGTTCGTGAGCGTCGCGAGGTCGGAGAGCCGCACCCTGGGTTTCACACGCGCCTCGATGCGCATCAGCTCGTGACCGATCTCGATCTCGTGGACGCGACGGAGCTGATAGCGCTTGTCGTACGCGCTCAACGAGAACGGCGAACGACGAGAACCGGACTCCAAGGTCCGCACGCGACCCAGGAACGGCAAGCACCGGAACCGACGACTTGTTGAACCGAGCGCCTGGAATCCCCAGATGGGTGCGTCGTAGTCGATCGCGATGTCGATCTTGGTGACGCGGATCTTCCTCTGCGTGGTCAGTGCGAAGAGGTCATCGAGCTTGGTACGCGCGCCTGCGATGAGCTTCGGATCAACGAGACGTTGGTCATCGAACACCAGGCTCGGCGCGAACGAGATGGAGGCAAACGCCGCCTTGTCACCGAATCGGGGGGAGTGGCTAACGCGGAGCAGGTGACCAAGACCACGAACCGTCGATGACCGTCTCGTGATCCAGTACGCGCTATGTCGTCCTGGGAATGCCCCCTCACGGGTGATTCGGCGGAATTCGCCTCGCCTGGCCTTCGGCACGTCAACAGCGAGGGTGATCCCGTCAATGCATAGCGCTGAGCCGGTAGGGATGGATGTTGATAGCTGCCATGGTGCGGAGGCATCGTAGGCAGCGACTGTCTGCCGTACTGCGTCTATAAGATGGCTCCCTGAGCACGTGCCGGTGGCGATCGCGACCAAGCGACGTACGACCTCGTGCTCAGGGATGACGAGACCATTAGCGAGGCGCGAGATCGTGCCTCCTGGCACCCCTAGCGCTACGTACAGCGCACTTGTCGTCCACCACGGTTTTGAACTGGCCACGGGACTAGTAGAACGGGTGCGCGTCTACTGACCGCCGCCACCAGTAGAAGCGACCAGGCCTACGGAGTTCGCAGTCGTCGCCTGCTGCCGGTGATGCGAAGGTTCGGCTCCTTCATCCTTGCTCTCAACCTGCGCCCCTGGCTTGCGATGCACTAAATATTCTCCCAGTTGCGCGTCACGAACTTCTTGCCGACGCGCCGTGCGGCGAGTTCGCGCCAGCATCGAAGTGAGACCAGAAGGCGCCCAGCCTCGTACTCGCTCACCCCGGTCACACCTGAGACAGCGCGCGGGGAGTCCTTTCGATGGGTACGCACGTATTCCATTGCGATGGTGAGCCGCTGTTCTTCGGCATCGAGCATGTCAGCGACGAGCACCTGCGGGTATCGATCAGGCAGTCCCCGCCCCGTGGTGCGTCGGATTGAGTGTTTCATGGCTTCCAGGAAGTTCTTTCCATTCACTACCGACTCGCGTACGCGCTTCTGCTCCTCTTCCTGCTCGGCTAACTCCGTTGAGGAGAGCGGCATCCGGTCTTCGCTAGGCACTCGCGTGCTGGGGTGGATGATCGCGAGCTTCGCGTCAAGAACCGCGTACACCACAAGTTCACTTGCAAGGTATCGAGGGTCACGTCCACACAACGTGGCGAGAGACTTCATCGCGGTCTCGCTACCGCTGCCCGCATCCTCCGCGAGCGAGCGGTTTTTCTGATTCCAACTCGCGCGATCTTCGCGCAGCAGGGGGTGTTTCGCTCCTTCTCCTTCGAGGCCGCGAAGTCGACTATTCACCCGTTCCTCCATTTCGCGCGGCACCGCAAGTTGAAACATCGCTGGCAGTCCGTCGGGCATCGGGGGCCTAGGGCTCGTCGGCATCGTCGTGGTGTACCCTTTCTCGTCAGCGTCGCGTCGACACCGAGCAGTAATGCTTGCAGTCCTAGACTGCTGGCGTTCGTGAAAAAAAAGTTCGGGCTATCACCCGGAGGGAGACACACAGCGATTCGGACCGCGGGCGTTTATTTGATCGATTCACGCTCGCGATGTCGTGACCCGTGGTAAGCGGCACCGCTCACCGTGATCGTCGTCGTGGCACGTTCGCTGGTGCTCCACTATTCGTGATCACGTTCTGCTCGACGAGGTAGGCGATCACTCCGCTCGTCGCTGCCTCGAACCCGTCGTCGGCCTCGTAGTCGTTCGCGACGAGCGCGTCCTTGATCGCCTCACGCATCATGCCGAGCGAGCAGTCGGCCTTGGTCCGATCATCGGCGCGCAGAGCACGCACCACCATGTACGCGACTGGATGGTCCTTGCCGTTGAACGGATTGCGCCGGGTTAGCCACCGGATGGGGCTCATCGCTTCGATGTCCTTCCGACCCTGGTGCGTGCACCGAGCACGTCGAGCTTCGGCAAGTCGTCGTGCAGGACACCCCAGACGCGGCTGTAGACCAGCTCGCGGTCTTGTCCTTGCCGCAGCTCGACCTCGGCCTTGAAGTTGTCGTAGGTGATGTCGGCGACGATAGCCGCCATCGCTTTCGCGAGCGCCGCACCTGGCACGGTGGCTCGGTACCTGTAATCGGTGCGATCGAGCGCCACGGTCTTCGACAGCTCGGGAAGGTAGCGAGTGCGCAGCTCGTCGAGATCAGCTCGAACGCGAGCACGGACGGTCAGGTGCTTGTCGCCGTCCTTCTGAACGATGGAGAAGAAGCCGAAGGTTGTCGTCAGCCACATGGTGGTCTCCTGGTTGTGGGTGGATGGGTGAGTTGGATTGGCGTTGCCGGTCTCGGGGTCTTCAGCAATCGGTCCTTCGATGAAGGCCATCAGGCACCTGCGGCACGACCACGATCTCGCGGCCTTGGCTGGCCGGATGTAGGGTCCGATTGTTGAACGGTGCATGGACCGTTCAGCGCGCCGTGAACCTTGCCGACGCTGACGCCGAGCTGCGCCGCGATCGAGGCGTAGGACGCGCCAGACGCTCGCAGATGCGCGGCCATGGCCTGGTCGACGGTCACGCGCGGCCTGCCGAGCGTCTTCCCTGCGGCGCGTGCGCGCGCGAGACCGAGCTTGGTCCTGTCCTTGATCAGATCGCGCTCGAACTCGGCCACGGCAGCGAGCACCGTCAGCATCAACCGCGACATCGCGTCCGCGCCTGGCTTGATGTCGATCCCCTGCGAGACCGCCACGAACCGCACTCCGGCATCGGAGAGCGCGTTGATGTTCGCGAGAAGATCGAGAGCGCTGCGACCCCAGCGGTCAAGTTTGTAGACGATGACCGCATCGATCGCCCCCTTCCGCGCTGCCGCCATCACGCGCTGGAGACCAGCGCGATCGTTGCGTGCTCCGCTGCCGGTCTCGTTGACCTCCATCGTGATCGTCATCCCGCGCGCGGCTGCGGATTGGCGTAGCTCGTCGCGTGCGTTCTCTGGGTCCTGCGAGTCGGTGGACACCCGGTGATACGCGGCACATCGTTCCTGTTTCGGCATAGGTCTCCTCGTGCGCACCTAGATGCGCGGTGATCGTCGTCGCGACATGCAACGACGTGGTCGTGTCTCGCGGCGTCCTCGCAAGAGGTCGCCGTACCAGCTCGGTGGTTCAGCGCTTGCGCGCCGTTATCCATCGCATAGAGTCCTTGAAGATCAGCCGTGCGTGAAGCTCGGCACCGATGTCATCGCGATACCTCTCGAACAACCGCAGGTCGTCGCCGGTCAGCCGCCGCGCGATGACGGTGACTCCGACTCGCGCACGCGAACGCCCACCGCCTCGCGGGGTCGACGGCGCTTCATGACCTTCTCGGACATAGCTCTCCTCTCGCGCACGCATGCGCGGTGAACCGACGCCACGCTCAACCGTGGCAGCGAACTCGTGGCCGACCCGTCGCCGAGATCAGCGCGGGCGGGGGTCGTTGATCGGCATCGTGCGCACGATGGAGTCCAGCCAAACTACGGCGCACTCCCCGAATCGCGACGCCGTGTTGGTTGTAGTCGTCGGACCTCAGCCCGTGCCACGCGCGCATGCGCACGTGGTGCCGGTGGGTTACTAGGCTGCTACCAGATCAAGATCGGATCACTGCGGAGCCCAGGTACTCTCGCGAAGGCCGTCGCGCTCAAAGGCCAGCTCACCGAAGTGCCCGTTCGCCTTGCACACCGGCGTGTCCTGTAGACGTTCGTACAAGCCGCCGCCGTTACAAACACCGCGATGGGTTATCGAAGCAGAAGATCGCGACGCATTCTTGCTCCGTGATCCTGATGGCGTTGGTGGAGCACTCCTGCTTCCGAATCGCAGGCAGGCATCTGCCATAGAAACGAGCCTTGTTCTTGAACATCAAGTCATCGTCGTCGCACTTGCTGGCGATTCTCATCAGCTCCTCGTCATCCATGCGACACCGCTTCACCAGGTCTTTCAGAGCGTCCATGAAGCGGTGGCACGCCTGCCTTGGAGATTCCGTCGTCTGCTGGGTCGACGGCTGAGCAGGTGCGGTGGTCGCAGATCCGGAGATCTCCTTCGGGGACTCATCGGCACATCGTCCCGAAGGAGCGCAGCAATCTGGTCGACACTTTCCTGTAGAGGAACAGCATGCGGCACGCCAGCGAGCGACGGCATTCTGCTCGCTCTCCCTCTCCTCGTCCGTCATGGAGACCCCAGACTCGCCTTCAAGCATTCTGCCGTCGTCGTCGACTGCAAAGGAGTGCTCCACACCCAGCGCCGTCGGCATCGCCCGCACTTCTCCACGAACCTCGATCTCCGACACCGCAAGATCATGCCAGCGCGTGCCGAGATGAACGGCATCAACTTCCAGCGTCACCAACAGCGTGCGCTTGCTTGGAATGTCGAACCTGACAAGACCGCGTGCGTCAGCGGCAAACTGGATCGGCAGCTCAGTGCCGTCGGAGAAGCGCAGCCTCGCTTTGGCGATCCGGCTGTTCAACACGAACTCGTCGCCGAGCTTGTCCTTCACCTGAAAGCCGTTGGCGATGGAGATCGACGTCACTGTCACCTCGCTGCCGAAGTCGAGCCTCACCCACACAGGGTTTCCTGAGTCACGCGGTTGCCAGCTCGTGGTGAGGTTCCCGTCGATGAGGTTCGATGCCGCGAATGAGTACCCGGCACCTGGCTCGTGCGTGGATGACGCGGAGGCCGAGACCCTCACCGAAGTTGGCGTCTGCGTCGTCGGTGCGTCGGGGTTCGCGTTGTTCGTAGCGGGCGTAGCGGGCGTAGCGGGCGGAGCGGGCGGTGCCGGCACGTCATCCCACGGTGCAGGTGTGCGAGGCTGATCGGACTTGATGAGGTTGTGAGGGTGACCGCAGAACGCCTCCATCTGCCAGGTCTCGGTGACCGGATTCTGCTTCGCCTTCATGCAGCGAATCCCTCGAATACAAACGTTGAGGTCAGGCGTCGGCGGCGCAACGCCTGGCTCGTGGTAGGTCTGGTGCCAACGGTTCTGGTCCGTCTGCATCCTGTTTAGCGCGTCGATTTCTTGATCGCAGGCATCGGGTGCCTTCTTCACCTTCACCTTCGCCGT
>WBZN01000392.1_pt1 | contig 32353 bp, 18 predicted proteins | sample 5204281 | NCBI WGS metagenome assembly WBZN01 (sample SAMN12344347, study PRJNA552823) | activated sludge metagenome | biome: Activated sludge suspended growth; feature: Nitrification reactor; material: Wastewater; isolation source: activated sludge from nitrification reactor of wastewater... | reverse complement strand
GTGGGATTGATGAAGGCCAGCAAGGAACGCTCTCGTCGTTGGGAGTCCTGCATCCGCTCGAGGCTGATCTTGTGGACATAGGCGCTTGGCAGATAGGTGAGGGGGTACGCATCAAGGAAATAATGCCGCTTCCCGTCCACTTCATGCCAAGCGGCATGGAGCGGCAGCAGGCCGAGCCCACCCTGCGGCAGAAGCAACACGTGCAAGACCTTGAGCGTAGACAGCCGTTTGGCAATGGGGGCCATCAGTCGAGTCCACAAATCCTTTACCACGGAATCGATGGCGTCAAACCAGGCCGTCGCATTCGTGTGCGCATTGAAATAGGCTCCAAGCCAGCCGCCCCATTGCACCTCCTTGGCCGACCCTTGCAAAAGGGTTTGCAGATCCCCTTCCCTGAAGTCGTCAACCCACACCACATCGTCCGAGCTGACTGATTGCTGGCCCGACGGCACGACGAATACCGCACTTCCTTGTGAGGTCACCACAGGTGCGACTAAGGTGTGCCGCTCAGGGATGAGTGCGAGGATCTCGGCCAGTTCTAGCCCTTCGGGCATGAACTCGGGGTGCTCTTCGCGCACGTGCGCGATCGCGTCATTCAAACGGGCGCGGGCTTGCGCGACCGCATCGGCCAATGTCCGATTGTCACGGCGCGCGGGGCTGTGAGCTGGCAAACGCATCTCCATTTCCAGGGCCCGGAGGGTCTGCCGAACGCTATGCAGTGTGTTCTGCTCAGGTCTGGGTAGGAGATTCACGTCGATCTCGTTGAGTGCCAACGCGTGGGACAACAAGCGGGTCTTGCCCTGCTCCAGTTGCACTAGTGCTTCACCCACCCGTCCGAGCTTGAGCAGGGCATAGGCGCTGCGGGCATACAGCTCAGCCGTTTGTGCCACCTCCGCCTGCCGCCCCACCTCGGTGTAGGCGCCGACTAACAACAACTGCTCGGCGCGGATCGCTTCCTGGTAGGACGCCAGCGCGGCAGCCCAAGCACCTTCGCGGAAGTGCAGATGGCCCAGATTGTGCTGCGTCTGCTGGAAGTAGGCGGGAAAGTGCCGCAGCGTTCTTACCGCTAGCGCCTGCTGATAGTGGGTGATCGCCTGTGCCAGGTTCTCCGCTTGTTCCCCGTGGATGCGGTCGTGATAGGCGTTTGCCAGGTTGTTCTGGGTCATGGCCCATTCTTCTGGAAACGTCTGGCATGTCCACACCTGCAGCACTTGCTGGTAGCAGGCGATGGCTTGCTCCACGTTGTCTCCACGTTCGCCACGGATGCGCTCGGCATAGGCAAGCCCCAGGTTGTGCTGAGTTGTAGCCCAGTATGCCGGATCCGCCTCACGCGTCCTGACTTCTAGCGCCTGCTGATAGCAGGCGATCGCTTGTTCCACGTTGTCTCCACGTTCGCCACGGATGCGCTTGGCATAGGCGAGCCCCAGGTTGTTCTGGGTCATGGCCCAGTGTTCAGGGTTCCCCTCGCGCGTGCGGACCTGCAACGCCTGCTGAAGATGCGCAATCGCTTCCTCGATGTTTTCCGCGCGTTCGCTGCTGACGCGCCTGAGATAGGCGGTCCCCATGTCGTGCTGGGTCTCAGCCCAGTTTTCTGGATCCGCCACACGTGTCCGGACTTCCAGCGACTGCTGATAGTGGATGATTGCCTGTTCCAGGTTCTCCGCTTGTTCCCCGTGGATGCGGTCGTGATAGGCGTTTGCCAGGTTGTTTTGGGTCATGGCCCAGTCTTCTGGAAACGTCTGGCATGTCCACACCTGCAGCGCCTGCTGGTAGCAAGCGATGGCTTGCTCCACGTTGTCTCCACGTTCACCACGGATGCGCTTGGCATAGGCGAGCCCTAGGTTGTGCTGAGTCGTGGCCCAGTATGCCGGATCCGCCTCACGCGTCCACACCTGCAGCACCTGCTGGTAGCAGGCGATCGCTTGTTCCACGTTGTCTCCACGTTCGCCACGGATGCGCTTGGCATAGGCGAGCCCCAGGTTGTTCTGGGTCATGGCCCAGTGTTCAGGGTTCCCCTCGCGCGTGTGGACCTGCAACGCCTGCTGATAGTTGGCGATCGCTTGTTCCAGGTTCTCCGCTCGCGCGCCACGGATGCGGTTGGCGTAGGCAATCCCCAGGTTGTGCCGGGCCGCGGCCCAGTTTTCTGGATCCGACTCACGTGTCCATATCTGCAGCACCTGCTGATAGTGGGCGATCGCCTGTTCGAGATTTTCCGCCCGCGATCCCTGTCGACTCTGCACCAGATGATTTGCCATCTCAATGTGCTGATCAGCCCGCAATCTAGCGTTGTTTTTCTTCTTACTCATCGCTTATGCCAGACGGCACAACTCAATGCGGCGGGGCATCTCCTGCAGACCCCTCGATGGTTGGCTGAGCTCCTGCAGGAGCTTCTCTAAGTCAGCGGGCCTGACAGCGAGCTTGTCCGCCAGGACTGCTGCGATTGTCGCGGGGCCGGTCATTGATGAAATGTGGGCAGTTGAAGCTTCTAGCTCTGCTTGCTCCGTCCCTTGTCGAAAGAGATTTCGCGTCAGCGTCTCAGCAGCTGTACCTTGGAACACTCGTACCGTCACCTTGTCCGCGTCGTCTTCTTTGATTATGCCAGTTAGCAAAGGCAGCAGGTTCTCGCGTATCGTAATCCATCTATTGCCAAGCAAGGCCACGATTTGATCAAGATGGTCCAACAACGCTTGGAGGAAGAGGGTATCTTTCAGCATGGAGTGCCTTCTTTATTTGCAATGATTGCGGAGGCACTCACCATGCATTATGCCCCGCTAAATGTGAACGGCGCCCAATAGTAGGGATGGGCAAATGGCTTCTCTTTTGGATCAAGGTTGGTAAAGCGGGTGAAGTAGTCTGAGGCGGCTCTAATGGACGTGCGCGTCAAACTTAACAAAGCGTCTTCTTCCTCATCGGCGAAGCGTCGGGCCAACTCGCCAGCGGTGACATCGCGCAGCCAGATCTGCGCATGGCGCAGCGCCACAGGGAGATCTCGCCCTTCTCGGAGATGGAGCTGATAGAACCGCTCCATCAGTAACATGGTCGAGAGGTCATTCACCGCCCACAGGGTGCTGACCACAGCTGGAGCTCCCGCTTGCAGAAAGCCAGCTGGTAGGCCGAGGTATTCATCTGGCGCTTGCCGGATATCTGTGATGCCCGTCTCACAAGCCGAAAGCGTAACGACGCGCGTCTTATCTAGATTAAGTCGCCCAATAATCTTAGCCATAGTTAAGGGCTCACGGAGGGCGAGAACTAACCCTGATTGCATTGGATCGTCCCAGCGATAGAATCCATGGCAGGAGAAATGGATATATCCAGCCATTGCCTGCTTCATGACCACTTCTGGTGTGGCATTGGCCCCAGATAGCACGGTTGCCATATTTCTATCGAATAGGCCTGCCACCTGCTCGCCCTCCGCTCTTGTAAAGGGGAGGTCTTGTGTGGGATTGATTACCGCAACCAAGGAGCGCCCGTTTCGTTGTGTGTCAGTCATGCGCTCAAGGCTGACCTTATAAGCATAGGCGCTGGGAAGATAGGTGACTGTGTAGTCATCCACGAAATAGCGCCGTATACCATCGACTTCATGCCAAGCGGCATGTAGTGGCAACAGACCGAGACCACCCTGGGGCATCAGTAGGACGTGTGTAATATTCAAAGTCGCGAGCCGTTCAGCGATGGGAGCCATCAAGCTATTCTGCAAGGCCTGCCCCGTCGATTCGATCGCGCCGAACCAGGCGGTCAAATTCGTGGGCGCATTGAAGTACGCCCCCAGCCAACCTCGCAAATGCGCCTCCTCAATTGACCCGAGTAACTCTTTAAGGTTAGTGTCCTTGAATTCGTCAAGCCACAACACATGTTCGGATCCTACCGACTGCAGTCCCGTTGGCACCACGAACACAGCGCTGCCCTGGCAGGTCACTAAGGGCGCTACGAGCGCTGTGGCAGCGGGGATAAGGGACAGGACATCAGACAACATCAGCCCCTCAGGCATGAAATCGGGGTTCGTGGCACGGATCTGCTCGATTAGATTAAGTAGTTCCGTCCAGTGCTGACCGAGTGCCCTGGCCAGTGTGCGCTCGTCAGATCGTGGCGAAGACGGGGCCAATCGCATCTCATTTTTGAGAGATCGAATACTTTGGCGTAATCGACTTACCGAGACCTGCTGCGAGTCTGACAACGCGTTCAGATTTACTTCATCGAGCGCCAAGACTTGAGACAACAAGCGGGTCTTGCCCATTTCAAGCTGGGCCAAAGCCTCTCCGATGTGGCCCAGCTTGAGGAGAGCATAGGCAGTCCGAGTATAGAGCTCGGCCGTTTCTGCTACCAGCGCCTGCTGTCCCGCCTCCGTATAGGCCCCGGCGAGCAACACCCTCTCGGCACGCATTGCGTCCTGGTACGCTGCCAGCGCGGCACACCAATTACCCTCGTTGAAGTGCAGACTACCAAGATTCTGTTGCACCCGCTGAAAACCATGTGGAAAATGCTCTAACGTATAGACATCGAGCGCCTGGTTATAGCGCGTAATCGCTTTATCAACGTTGCCCGGACGCTTGCCACGAAGGCGGCGATCGCCGTAGGCATTCCCCATTGTGAGCTGAATCTCCGCCCATGCTACTGGATTCACGTCGCATGTCAGTACCGCCTGTGCCTCGTAACCGTGCGCGATGGCCTCCTCTAGGTTATCCGCCCCATTACCAAGAAGGCGCTGCACATATGCGATTGCCAACATTTGGTGAGTCTCAGCCCAACCTGCCGGGTTGAGCTCTCGCGTCCGCACTTGCAGTACCTCGTTAAAGAGTGCGATCGCTTGCTCCAGGTTATGTCCCTGCTCGTCGCCGATGCGCTTTGATTTGAGATAGACAACAGCTAGGTTATGTTGGGTTTCTGCCCATTCTTGAGGACTTGCACGACGTGTCCGTACTTCCAACGCATGCTTAAAATGCCCGATCGCTTGATCAAGATTGTACGCCCGCTCGCCGCGGAGGCGCTTCAGATAGGCAGCCCCTAGATGATGCTGGGTATGTGCCCATTCTCGAGACTTCGCCCCGCGCGTCCGCTTGTGCAATGCCTCCTTAAACCAGAGGATCGCTTGTTCCAAATTGTCCGCATGCTCGCCACGGATACGGTGAATATAAGCTTCTCCCAGACAGCGCTTGGTTTTGGCGGAGTCTTCCGGAGAGCTCCTCCTCGCGCGCAGCGCTTCATGATAGTGGGTAATCGCTTGCTCCAGGTTGTCCACTCGTAGACCGACAACACGATCGCAATAGGCAACCCCCAAGCAGTGCTGTGCTCCGGCCCAGAGATCTGGATTGGCCTCGTATGTATACACAGTCAGGGCTTGGTTAAAGTGACCAATCGATCGCTCCAGGTTGTCCTTTCGCACGCCGAAAATGCGATCGCCATAGGCGACTCCCAAGGAATGGTGCGTTCTGGCCCATTGTTCTGGAGTACCCTCGTATGTATACACAGTCAAGGCTTGGTTAAAGTGGGTAATCGCTTGCTCCAGGTTGTTCGCATGGTCGCCACAGATACGGTCAATATGGGCGACACCGAGGCTGTAGTGAGTAGAGCTCCAAGTTTGTGGATCGGTCAACCGCGAACATACTGTCAGTGCCTGACCGTAATGACCGATCGCCATTTCCAAGTTGTCACGCTCTGATCCGTGCGAACTCTTCACCAGATTATTTGCCAGATAAACGTGCAAATCGGCCCATAATGCTGGGCACTCTTCCTTTTTCACTATTGTCAATCCCTCGCGGCACCACTTTATACAGTTGCTGCGGTCTTCAGGTGTCTTTGTTGGTAGTATTTTGAGCGTCGCGCTCAGAAAGTCCATTCTCTCTTGTGGGGTGTAGTGAGCTAAAAACGCCAGCAGGTTCGATTGAGCCATGATGTCATCACCTTCTGCGCATCTCTCTCGCCTTCCTCAGAATCGTAACCACTGACAAGATGCGCGGATATGGCACAGAGTCATGGAAGCGTTGCTCTCTGGACGATTCTCCATAAATAGAAAGTGACTTTCAGACCAAAGCTATGCCCTCCGTCGACTTCTTGGGCAAGACTGCGTCTTAAGTCACATTAATGTCGAGAGCTTTTTCTATAGATGAGGCTTCCCAATCGCCCCTGAGAAAGTTGAATGCGTGTCTAGTCCTCATTGAGAGCTATTGACTCGCTAACTCCAGGTGCTAGATCCCGAGATAGAACTCCCTTCAGAGGGGTCTATCGCAGAAGCTATGAACACGCGACCATCACCCATCACGATGCAGGGTTCCCGATTCATAATCAGTGATCTTTGCCATTCTTTCCGAAGAGCCAGCTGCTTATCCAAGCCGGCACAGAGTCTGGCACCCGGCGGCGATTGCCAGTATACGTTCGAGAGGATCCTGACTCAGGTTCTGTTGCCACTCTTCGAGACCACCTTCAACTTGGAACGTGCAGGGCCTCATCGCACTAAGCTCCACAGAGTGTAAAGGCTGCCCAATAATAAGGATGGGCAAACGGCTGCTCCCTTGGATTCAGCTTCGTAAAGCGTCTAAATGACTCGGAGATGGTCTTGATGGACATGCGCGTCGAACTCAACAAGGCATCCTGTTCCGCGGCGAAGCGTTGGGCCAATTCTCCAGCGGTCACCTCGCGCAGCCAAATCTGTGCGTGGCGCAGCGCCACAGGGAGATCTTGTCCTTCTTTAAGATGGAGCTGATAGAACCGCTCCATCAGCAGCATGGTCGAGAGATCATCCACCGCCCAGAGGGTGCTGACAACAGCGGGGGCCCCTGCCTGTAGAAAGCCAGCTGGCAGACCGAGATACTCATCTGGTGCTTGCCGGATATCTGTGATCCCCGTCTCGCAGGCCGAGAGTGTGACCAAACGCGTGTTCTCCAGATTGAAATGCCCAATAATTTTCGCCAGAGTGAGCGGCTCATGGTTGGCCAGCTCAAGACCAGACTGCATTGGATCATCCCAGCGATAGGACCCATGACAAGCGAAGTGCACATATCCCGCCAGTCTTTGGTTCATAACTGCCTCTACGGTAGCCGCTGCTCCGGACAACACCGTGATTTTGTCATCATCGAACAGCCTTGCCACTTGTTCACCTTCTGCTGAGGCAAACGGTAAATTTTCAGTGGGGTCGAGAATGGCCTGAAACGAACGGCTATGTCGTTGGGAACCTCTTACTCGGTCGAGGCTGACCTTGTGGCCATAGGCGCTCGGTATATAGGTGATCGTGTAATCATCAAGGAAATATCGCCGCCTCCCCTCGACCTCATGCCAAGCCGCATGGAGCGGCAGCAAGCCGAGTCCGCCTTGAGGCATTAGTAAGACCTGTGTAACCTTCAGAGTCGCGAGGCGTTCGGCAATGGGGCCCACCAGTTTTGTCCACAAGGCCTGCCCGGTAGCACTGATCGTCTCGCGCCAGACGCCTGCATTATGCTCCGTGTTGAAATAGGCACCCAACCACCCGCCGATCCTCGGCTCCTCGCTTGAATCCGAAGCAGGACCTTTTAGCAATGCGTCCAGGTCAGTGTCCTTGAACTGATCGAGCAACAGCACGTGCTCCATGCTTACAGAGTGCTGTCCCGCCGGCACCACAAACACTGCACTGCCTTGGGAGGTAAAGATGGAAGCGACAAGCGCTGCATGCGGGGGGATCAGAAAAAGGATTTCCGGAAGGCTCAGGCCCTCAGGCATGAAATCTGAGTGAGTCGTACGGATGAGCGCGATGGTGTCATTCAGCTCAATTCGCACCTGGTCGAGCGCCTGAGCTAACTCACGTTCATTGCGTCGAGCGGGAGTATCAGATGGCAGTCGCATCTCTATCTCCAGGGCCCGGAGAGTCTGACGCAACCTCTGCAGTATGTCCTGCTGAGGTCGAGGCAAATGAGTTGCGTCTATATCGTTAAGTGACAACGCCTGAGACAGCAAACGGGTTTTCCCCTGTTCAAGCTGTGAAAGGGCCTCGCCCGTGCGCCCCACCTTGATCAAAGCGTAGGCGACGCGGGCAAAGATGTCCCCAATCATTGCAACCTCAGCTTGCCGTCCAGGCTCGGTATAAGCGGCTCGCAATAGCATTTTCCCGGCCTGAATCGCTTCCTGATAGGCTGCTATCGCGGCTGTCCACGCGCCTTCCCCAAAGTAAAGATGTCCAAGATTGCGCTTGGTGTCTAGGAAGACTGCGGGATTGGCGTCGCACGTTCTGACGGTTAGAGCGTGCTGATAATGCGCGATTGCCTGCTCAAGGTTGTCGGCTCGTTCACCATGGATGCGAGCAGCATAGGCAAGCCCTAGGTTGTACTGGGTCATGGCCCAGTTTCCTGGATCGGCGTCGCGTGTTCTAATGGTTAAGGCCTGCTGATAATGCGCGATTGCCTGCTCAAGGTTGTCGGCTCGTTCACCATGGATGCGAGCAGCATAGGCAAACCCTAGCGTATTTTGGGTCATGGCCCAGTTTCCTGGATCGGCGTCGCATGTTCTGACGGTCAGGGCCTGCTGACAATGTTCGATCGCTTGCTCCATATTGTCGGCCTTTGTTGCAAAAATGCGGTTTAGATAGACATTCGCAAGATCATGCTGGGTATTGGCCCATTTTTCCGGGTCGGCCTCACGTGTTCTCACGGTCAGGACCTGACGGAAATTTACCATCGCCTGTTCCAGATTCTCCGACCATTCGCCCTGGATGCGATATAAGTAGACACACGCCAGACTATTTTTGGTATTGGCCCAACCTATAGGATTGGCGTCGCGCGTTCTCACAGTCAGAGCCTGCTGATAATGCTCGATTGCTTGCTCGAGGTTGTCGGCTCGTTCACCATGGATACGAGCAGCATAGGCAAGTCCCAGGTTGTGTTGGGTCATGGCCCAGTTGTCAGGGTCGGTGTCGCGCGTTCTGACGGTCAGGGCCTGGCGACAATGCTCGATTGCCTGCTCCAGATTGTCAGACCGTTCGCCACAGATACGGTGGAGATACACATTGGCTAGGCCATTTTGAGTCATAGCCCAGCGCTTCGGCCAGGCATCACGCGTTCTGACGGTCATCGCTCGCTGATAAGACTCGAGTGCCTGCTCTAGATTCTCTGCCTTTGTCCCACAAATGCGATCCTGATAGGCGCTTGCCAGATTGTGCTGGATTATAGCCCAGGTGTCAGGGGCTGCCCTGTGGGTGCACACCGTGAGGGCTTGCTGATAATGCACTATTGCTTGCTCTAGATTCTCGGCTTTTGTCTTACATATTCGGTTTTGATAGGCAGTTGCCAGATTGTTCTGGACTCCAGCCCAGGCGTCAGGGGCTTCCTCGTACGTATACACTGTCAGGGCCTCCTGATAATGCTCGATTGCCCGCTCTAGATTCTCTGCCCTCACTCCCTGCAGACAATTCGTTAAGCAAGTACCCATTCCATTGTGCAATCCAGCCCACAAAAATGCGTCCTTCTCTTTTTGCACAACCGACAGCGCCCGACCGTGCAGTTCAATGCGGCGTGGTATTTCTTGTTGGCTCGTCAGTGGTTTGCTGATCTCCGACAGGATTTCATCTAAGTCACAAGAATCATCAACATGACTATCAGACGGACCAGTGGCCAGCAGAGCATTTAGGAGATCAGGATCGTTTTCCAATTCGTCATGCAAAGACTCTGCATCTCGAGCGTTGTGCAAAATGGCAAGGAAGGCCTCCTGCTGTTGTCTAGGCAGCTGAGCTAATATCACCCTCAACTCATGTGGAATTTGCGCCATTTGTTCCTCATCTCCCATCAGACTTGGTAGATTTGCTCATTCAGAACCTAACCAATCGAGAACTCGTCTGCGCGTCTCTGCCTGTCGAAACAGGCTAGAGTGAAATACATTCTTGCTTCTATCGAATGCGAGAGTGCTACTTTCTGGGCAACAGCCTCCGGCCCACTCACTCACGCCATTCGTAGGGACAACCAGATCGTTCTTCAGCTCGCCGAAGACGAAGTCCATGCTGGTATTGGCGACACACATCAAGGGCTGTAAACCGGGTGGAGGTTCATAGTCCGCTTGTATGGCAGTATCCGTTTCTCGAGGTGCCCCATCCAGCAGCGGAATCAAGCTACCATCTGGTTGTTGATCGTCGAGACCTGGTAAGGTCGGCATGACCTCACTGATGAGAACTTTTGCAGTCGCGAGTATGGCGTCCACACTGACATCAACGATATCTGGCAGCAAGTTTGTGGCCGTCATCAGGACTTCCAGATATTTCTTGAGATGGGTCGGCTGGGCCAAGATAGTACCTTTATTGGGCGTACCAGCGAAGATGATTCGATTGACATTAATCCGCACGCCTTCGGGGATACGCCAACATCGCCCCCAGTCCGTAAGGTCCAACCCATACTGGCCTCGCTTTGCATCGACCTCGAACCGATCCTTCAATTGGGTTTCACTCAGGTCGCGCAGCGCACGCGCGACTAATCCGCCACGGCTATGGCAGATGATGTCCAAATGGTGTTCACCCGGAGCGAGGTTGTCATACAACTGCATGACATTGGTCGCCACGCCCGTCGCCAGGGTCGCGTGATCAAACCCATACACATGTTCGCCATAGCGGGTGTGTAGGGCCGACATGAATGCGGCATCACCGGGGATGCCACTAAAGGCTTTAGCAACCCGGCTGAAAGTCCCGTGGATAAACAGGAGTGACTTCTTCGCAGCCGGGATTTTCTGAACAGAAGGGCTACCCTCGGATACAAACATCGACCCTCGATCCAACACGCGAATCGGCCGATAGTGATCCTCCCAGACCCGTATCAGAGGCGGTCCGACCAAACGTGCTGATGCGCCGAGGACTTTCCATCCGATGAGCTTGAGTACTTTCCTGGCAATCATGCCACCGACACCTCGCACAGGCGTTGCGCCGTCAGGCATGGCCACTGGTTTGCGAATCGGCACGTCGAATCGCAAAGTCTGCCCGTTTCCCGCACGTATGCCCACGGGCGGCTGGCGGTCGAGCTGCGGTAGATGGAAGGTCACGCCGCCGTCCTCGTCGAAATACAACAGCAACCGCCCGTCTTCTTCATGTGTGCCAGGTACATACAGGGTAACGGTCCTCCCTTCTTCACGCTCCGGGTGATGGTCTTGCACGACAACTGTGCCCATCTCCCTGACATCAGCTGATTGCAGCACAGTCGGTGTCAGACCAGAACCTCCGCTGCGGGTACCTGGTGTCGTACCGGGAATGGTCGTGATTTCAGCGTTCATGGTGCTAGAAACCATGACAAAACCAAGTTCTGGCAGGAGCACTGGCCGGTTATCGGACCTGAGTAGGGTCTGTGCCATCGCGGTTACTCCTCAAACGACGTATAGGTAATGGTGGCCAGCGGGTGACCGAGGTATAGATATGCAAGATAGGTAAACATCCGATTGTCCTCGGTGAACCGGGTGCGAATGCGACGCATCACCTCCCCGAGCGGGAGGCGTTCATCGAGCGCCAGTGTGTAAAACATCCGGCAGATGTCGGACGCGTGCTCGTCGTACACACTCCACAACGGTCCAATGTACCCTTTGTATTGCTGACTCAGCAGTGCACGCCCCCATCCACCGTTGCTGCCCAATGGACCGGATGCTGCCCGTCCCACGTTACAGGCATTGAAAAAGGCCACGGTAGGACGTAGCTTGCCCAGCCGATTGCCCAAATCCGTGCTGGCACTGGCGATATCGTATAGAGCTTCGCGATTGGTCAGGACAAGCCAATTTTGACGCATCATATCGGTACAGCAATCACCATGGCCGGCGAAGTGCAAGATACCTGTCCCATTACTGGGCTGTCCGGTCTTCATGAAGGTGATGAACGCATTCGGATCATTAGGCAGTACCTGCGGGCGATAGCGTTGCTCGATGAACTCCTTTTCTCTTTGCGCCTGCGGGAGTGGACTCTCACAATATGTTGGGGCCGCAACCGAAAGGCCATGCAAAGTAAGTGTTGCCTCCGGCGTGGGAGTGCCGACCTCCAATAGCCAGCGACCCACGCGGTGGGCCGATCCCAGCACCGGTGGCATCTTGTCGCCAGTCACCTCGTTTGATATCGGCATCAGCTCCCATGGAACATGCGTGTCTGCAGTAATGAACAAGATGGTGAAATCCTCGGGATTACCGCCTTGCACTCGATGGCGTTCTAGCGCCAGTGCATAGAGTGACCAGAACTGTTGAGGCGCGCTGCTCCGAAGCCTCAACAGATTGCTGAAGAGGATATTGATCGAGAGTGGCTTGAGGTGGCCGTGCTCGTCCATGTGGTCTTCAGGCCACTTGCCCGGCATGCCGAATGGTGCCAGATAGTGTTTGACGAATTCTTCGGCTCCGAGGTTGCGACTCAAATATTCGCCAGGCGGCAAATCAGCGGGGGTGAGATATGGAGAGACAATCTCCCACAGCAGATTCTCTCTTGTAACAGTTTCCGATAGAGTGATAGTAAGGTGGATTGGTGGTTCATCTGGGCGATAGCTGAGAGGCGTGGGGATCGCCTCCACACGTTTCACGCCACGCTCGTCGAGTGGATAGCCGGGAGCAGGTGGGAAGGCGCTGAGGGGCGTTCTTATCGTTGTATCGTCACGCAGTACTTCAAGACGTCTCGCGGCGTGCCCCAACACCTGACCATTTAAGATAAATTGGACTCTCGCCACGGAAAAATAACGTTCCTCAAAACGATCCTTGGGAAGCAAGGTAAATGTGATGGCATTTGATGCGGCAGCTTGTGGATAAAAGTCGAGTTCTCTCATCCAGCCACTTGCGGCATTGCTCTGGTCTAGTTCGAAATCGGGTGCGGTGAGCTTGACCTGGATCTTCTTCACGACCTCTCCATCCTCAGCCATTATCTTGAACTCCGGGGCTGACAGAGAAAGCCCCCCAGGCTGGGGCTGATCAGAGAGTTTTATCTGGAGAGGGTAGGGCTTCCTTAGGTATACATAATCGTCGCCCAAGAGATTAGGGTGTGTGGTGACGGTGCGCAATGTATATGGTGGCTGCTTTTCTTCTGGCCCTACCGCAGCTTGAGTCCGCGAAATACCTCGCAGATCATGCCAATGAGTGGGACCTTCGCGGTGCTCGCTGTTTTGTCCTTGGTCTCGGATGCGCGACTGTTTCAGAGGATCCAGGCGTTTGAGGATGTCCCTTAGCCCTTCGGCCTCGATGGCCTTATAGCGATTAAGATATTTAGGGAGATTAGAGAAAGTTGGGAGGGACTCCGGTTTAGGTGTTGGCTGTTCCTTCTCAACCCCTACTACCCCTTGCGTCGGGGTAATGGCCTGCATGAAGGTCCGAGTAACGGCTTTCAGAGTGCTCGTGCTACCCTCGGAAACGATGGACTCTTTGCCTTCCTTGGCACCAGCGAGATGAAGATCGATTGATCGTGATTGACCTGTAATTGGATCGGTCATGTGGAACGTGCGGGTGGTCGTGGCTTCTTGCGGTGCCTGCTCACTCACCTGTCGAAAAAGGTCCCGTGTCAGCGCCTCCACGGCTGTACCTTGGAACGCGCGTAAAATGCGGTGCACCCGCGCAGACACCTTGTCTACATCCTCTTCATTGATCACGTCATCTAGCAAAGGCAGCAGCTTTTCCCGCATTGTGCTCCATCCGCCGCCCAGTAAGTCGACGAGTCGATCAAGATGGGCCAACAACGCTTGGAGGAAAAGAATATCTTTCAGCATGAGGTCCTTCTTTACCAGTGATCATGGGAAAGCACTTTCTTTCGCCTACGCCCCGCTAAACGTAAATGCTGCCCAATAATAGGGATGGGCAAACGGCTGCTCCTTTGGATCAAGTTTCGTAAAGCGGGTGAAGTAGTCGGAGGCGGTCTTGATGGACATGCGCGTAGAGCTGAGCAGGGCTTCCTCTTCACCGGCGAAGCGTTGGGCAAGCTCAGCGGCGGTCACCTCGCGCAGCCAGATCTGCGCATTTCGCAGCGCCACAGGGAGATCTTGTGCTTCTTTAAGATGGAGCTGATAGAACCGCTCCATGAGTAACATGGTCGAGAGGTCATTCACCGCCCAGAGGGTGCTGACTACAGCTGGGGCCCCTGCCCGCAGAAAACCAGCGGGCAGGCCGAGATACTCATCTGGTGCTTGCCGGATATCTGTGATCCCCGTCTCGCAGGCCGAGAGCGTGACGAGACGTGTAGAGTCCAGACTGAAGTGCCCGATAATCTGTGCCAGGGTGAGGGGCTCACGGTTAGCCAGAACCAAACCCGATTGCATCGGATCATCCCACCGGTAGAATCCGTGACAGGAGAAGTGAACGTACCCAACACTTCTCTGCTCCATAACTGTCTTCACGGTCGCATCAGAATCTGTGTTCGGAAGCAGTGTTGTCTTGTCTTTCTCGAAGAGACCCGCTACCTGTTCACCTTCTGCGGTCGCGTATTTGAGATCATTTGTGGGATTAATGATGGCCAGCAAGGAACGCCCATGTCGTTGGGTATCGTTCATCCGCTCGAGGCTGACCTTGTGGGCATAGGCGCTGGGCAGATAGGTAACGCTGTAGTCATCAAGGAAATATCGCCGCGTACCATCGACCTCATGCCAAGCGGCATGGAGCGGCAATAACCCGAGTCCGCCCATCGGCATGAGCAACACCTCGGTAACCTTTAGAGTCGCAAGCCGTTCGGCAATGGGACCCACCAATTGCATCCATAAGACCTTCCCTGTGGTCTCAATGGTATCGAACCAGACCTGCTCACCCGTGCGTTTATTGAAATAGGTCTGGAGCCAGCCACCTAACTGTTCTTGCTCAGATGCCCCCTTCAACAATATCTGCAGGTCGGACTCTTTGAAGGCGTCAACCCAAACCACGTGCTCCATACTCACGGACTGCAGTCCTGCCGGCACCACTAGGATGGCGCTTCCCTGTGAGGTGACAAGAGGAGCAACAAGCGCTGCATGAAGGGGGATCAGAGCAAGAATTTCTGGAAGGCGCAGACCTTCAGGCATGAAATAAGGATGGTCGGTTTGGATGTGCTTGATAACAACTTTCAGCTCGCCCCGTGCTTGATTGAGCGCTGCGGCCAGTACGCGGTCGTCTCGCCGCGCTGGCGTGTCAGCTGGTAGTCGCATCTCGGTCTCCAGGACTCGAATGGTCTGCCGTATACTGCGTACAGAGTTCTGGGCCTGATCAGGCAACTTGAGCAAATTGACTTCATCAAGTGCCAATGCCTGTATCAATAAACGGGTCTTGCCCAGCTCGAGCAGCGTCAAGGCCTCGCCCGCGCGCCCCAACTTGAGCAAGGCATAGGCGCCACACGCATACAATATGGCGGTTTCTGCCACCTCCACTTGCCGTCCAACATCACTATAGGCACTCAGTAACAGCTGCTGCCCCACATCGATCGCTTGTTGGCAAGCTACCAGCGCCGATGACCAGTTGCATTCATCAAAGTACAGATGAGCAAGATATCGCTGAGTCCGTTGAAATCCAGCGGGAAAATGCTGGGGCGTGTATATCGTTAGTGCTTTTAGGTAGTGCTCAATTGCCTGCTCCATATTACTTGCCTGCGAGCTGCGGAGACGCTCACGATAGGCATTCGCCAGGCTATTCTGGGTTTCGGCCCAGCGTTCTGGAAATGCCTCACGCGTATGGACTATTAGAGCCTGCTGTGCATGTGCAATTGCCTCGTCAAGATTTTCTGACCGTTTCCCAATGAGGCGCTCACGATAGGCACTTGCTAGGTTGTTCTGGGCCGTAGCCCAGTGATCCGGGAAGGTTTCGCGTGTCCATACGTTTAGGGTTTGCTGAAGGAGTGCGATGGCCTGCTCTATATTCTCATCTTGCTTTCCCAGAATACGGATTCGATAGACATTTGCGAGGTTGTTTTGGACCATTGCCCAACGTTCTGGGAAACCCGTGCGCGTCCATACCGTCGAGGCCTGTCGAAGATACGCGATAGCCTGCTCCAGATTGTCTGCCCGGTCGCCATGGATACGGTTTCGATAGACATTTCCTAAATCGTTCTGGACCGTAGCCCAATAGTCGGGGAAGGTCTTTCGCGTCCATACGGTCAGGGCTTGGTGAAGGAGCACAATCGCCTGCTCCAAATTCTCTGCTCGCTCACCACGGATTCGGTGACGGTAGGCATTGGCCAAATTCCCTTGAATTCTGGCCCACAGTTCCGGGAGGGCGGTTTTCGTCGATACGGTCAGCGTTTGCTGAGCGTACCCAATTGCATGTTCAAGATTCTCGGCCCGATCACCACCTCTTCGAAAAAGATAGGCAGTCACAAGGGTATTTATTGTCGCGGCCCAGCCTTCAGGATGACCTTCACGCGTATATATAGATAGTGCCTGTTGACTGTGGAAAATGGCTTGCTCCAAATTTTCTATCGCTTCGCCATGAATACGCTCGATATAGGTAGTCGCCAGATTCTGCTGGACCCCGGCCCAGTCAGTTGGAAAATCTTCTCGCGTGTATACTGTTAGGGCCATCTGAAAGTAAACGAGGGCCTGTTCCAAATTCTCCGCCTTGGGTCCATACGGAACCCTTGCCAAATTCTCGGCTAGTTCTCCATGAAGTGCAGCCCACAGGGGAGCATTCTCTTCTCTCTTGACAAGGGCTAGCGCTCGACAACACAACTCAATACGACGGGACATTTCCTGCTGACCCCTGGATGGGTGGTTGAGCTCTTGCAAGATCGCATGCAAGTCGTTTGGTCCATCACTGGGAATAGTGGCACTCCCCATCTCCTGCATAACCCCCAGTAAATCAGGGTGTCTTTCCAACTCATGAATAAAGGATGCCTCATCCTGAGCGTTTGCCAGAATATTGCGGAATACTTCTTTCTGTTGTGGGGTCAAACGAGCCAAAAATGCCGTTAGGATTTGAGGAGATTGCGCCATTCGGGTATTGCTACTGTTGTTTCATCGCAAAAAGATTAATCCGAGATGCTTCTCTCCATGGCATATTGTTATGGTACTGTATGCGGCTGTGTTTCTCTTGATCCAGGCAACCGGTTCACTCTGCAGGAGGCATAGCTTCTCTAATTTGGTAGGGAGTACACGCTGGTACATCACTTCCAATCTCGATTAACCTAATCGTCTATCGAGCAGTAGGTAACAGAACGAGGCACTATAAATCCTGAGATACGCTCTTGATGAAGTCCGCGTATTCTTGGGCCGCCTGGGACATTCCATCGATCACCCAATAATTGACACCAGCTCCTGCCGCCGCCGAAATCAAGGGTATCCAACGAGTCGTGGCTTTTGCTGTAAGCTTGGCCGAGAGTTTTGTGGCCACTTTCGTCACAACCTGTGGGCCTAGCTGTTTAGCGACGATAGCACCTGTACACAGGGTAAAGGCAGTGATAGCCATCTTCAAACCAAGCTGGCCCCCAATGGTAGTACTACTTTTCGCCAGCAACTTAGCAGCAATCTGTTTTTGCAAACTGCCATCCAGATTGGCCGCACCAGACCATACTGCTAATATGTGTGAGAATGTTTCTTGATCAGCGTGATTTAGCTGGATATGTGTTATTCCAATCGCCGTACGATGCATGATTCTCAATGTCGTTAGAATGTCTGCGGGAAGTGTCAAATACCCAAGAACTGGCACAACCGCGGCTCCTCCTCCAACAACAACTCCCTTGAGACGCTGCCGCGTTATCCATTGCGAAACTGTATAGCTTCTTGCGTCTTGACATATTTCGTCGATGTCCCCGGAGGCAACCTCAAAAGCCCCGTGAAGCGCCTCTGCTAATCGTGTCTGGATATTCTCTCTAAAGGAGCTCATTGATCATTCCTCACAACAGCACTCTCGATTGATCGTCTGGGCCATTTCCTGGCGATACCTCTTGAGTTTCGTACTGGCCCCAATGTTTCTGAATAAGATCAGAAGCATGAATTCCCACATGGCCGCAAATTTGTGCCTTTACGAGGGCCTATTCGCCAGAGCGATTATCGTGGCCGTTGGAATGAACCCATCAATTTGTTCTGTAAAATCGATTGCCTCTAGCCCGTACCACAGGCCATTCTTCCCAAACATGGCGTACCCCAATCCACAGCCGATGATTTCCCCTGCAAAAGGAACGGCGAAGAGGGCACGACCTGCAGTCATGTCGAAAAAGTCATATAGCACACAAGCAATAAGTTTGGCTGTCCACATAGGTTATTCTCAAGGTTACACTGTGGTGCGGTTGGCAGTCATTCCTCATCGGCTGTAGGCAACAAGCCAACCATCAAGACTTGTCCCAAACGCTGCAACTGAGTAAGGCTATGTAGCTAAATGTACAATTGAAAGTAAACGTAAACTTTGCCGACTCTATAGTAACTTGAGTGTCATCGGTAACAGCAAGTCTCATGCTCACCACTGGGCAATGCAACTCATCAGGAACTCTCGCCAAAACTCGATTAATAGTTCGTTCCATCATCTCGAACTCATCGAACTGTATTACTTTCGATACACGATGTATCTAGAAAGATACTGATCTGATTGTGGCGTGGTAGCGAGCTGGATGAATGGTTGACCGCCATCTTGTTTTCTCCTTGTGTGATCGACATGAGTCCCTCACACAAGAAGGAGAGGCCTCGAACAAGTCACAGAGGTAAAGGAAACAGAGGTTGAAACCGGCGGCCCTGAGAGGATCTTCTCACGAGGCCGACTGGCTGCAGATGCGATCTGTGTGTTTGCCGGATGAAGCCAGTCGACCGTTGCGATATCGATCGACAAGATCATGAGGAGACTTCCGATTTGGAACGAATCCCTCCGCAAGTGTATGTGGGTCCGCCAAACAGCTGAGTGTTTCTCGTTCGGGATCCAGGTAAATAATTGCCACTCATACTGAATTTATTCGGCCGTATTGCTTAAGCGGGAAATTAGTACTTCAATCACGCCTGAGTTGTTCCAATAAAACACAGGTACATCATTCGCGTAGAGGATGAGTTGCCCAGCATGAGCCGTTTGGAATTCCTGTGATCGATACAGGTCTATTGGCTCGGTGTTGCCTGTAACCTCAGCCATGAGTGCGAACCAATCTGACTTAGGTGATCTTTTCCATGACGCAATCATATTCATTGAAGTTGTACCCTTCGAACCACGAGGCGGATGATTTTCTATCGACGCATCCTTCCAGATGTGGCCTTTAGCTACACACACACGGTATCGTTCACCTTTTTTAACCGAGAGACCTGCATCATTCTCAGGATTTCGTGCATTGATGAGAGTTCGGCAGGATGTTCCTGGTGTAAGTTGGCCTCCCTCTAGTTCGGCGCATAGTCCCTGTCGTGCAAAGGTTGCATCCGGAGGATTAAATGGAGCTGGCGAGGCGCAGCCTGCGCTTACGCCTACTCCGAGAAGCAAAAATGCAAGTCGCCTCCAGCCAGATGTCACTTAGGCACCCTGTTAAAACTACACTTTGTATCATGGCTGTCCAAGGTAGCCGAGACTGGGTAAGTGGTCACGTGATTTGAAGCGGGGTTTGGACGGACGCTATCACAGATGAAGAACATATCCTCACTGTAAACACCAGTCTTTGAATCTCTTGGGAAATACCTGTCGAGAGCGGCCTCACCCTGCATGCCGAGAAATGAGTATTGTTTTTTCTTCGATTGTGGATGGACTTCCCTCTCCTCATGAGCATCTGGCAACGAAGATATTGCGAGGCGTTGAACGACGGTGCCGTGGATCCAGTCGCCTGGTCGTGGGGAACGTGGAAACGTCCCGAGCGTAAACCACTTATACAAGACGGGCCAGCTGCCGAAAAATTCATCGTGCAAACTTCCATTCGGACACTCGCCATAAGGATCACGTGAGGCAAATATCCCAGTCCCTTCAAAGTTTCCCAGCATCCAGTTGAGCGTGGCCGTACCAAGCCCAGGTCTATATGGCTTGCGTGTATCATGCTGTACTTCTTGACAGTTAAAGGAATATGAGTAGCTGCCTCCGATGTCTGAATGGACTCCTGCAAACCATACCTCTCGAAGCTCGCTCCCTTGTTTTGCCTTGAAGGGATCAAAGCGAAGTAACCGGAAGTCATCGCGCTGTTCGTCAAGCGACAGGGCATGAAATCCCTTTTTCGCGTAGAGTCCGAGGCGGTGATCGTCTGGCTCATCATCGCGGAATAAACCAAGCGCGGGTACTGTATCAAATACCCCAATGGCAGCGACCTCAACATTATGGGAATACGCCTTTACTCCGCGAGAATCCATTATGTCCTTCAGATCCTTTTGAAGACGGGATTCAAATCCGATCTTGCCGCTAAAATTTACATGGTAGGTGTCATACAAGTCACTTACCGTGAAATGCATATTGGAGAACCCTGGCAGGGGTAGAATTTCATACCATTTGTGTTCGACGGTCGCCCTATCAAGAAGACCCGCAAGTTCTATAAATCCGTTTAATGACCTTGCTGTAAATGCTCCTCGACTAAATCCGATAAGGTAGATCTCGTCATTTGTATTGTAGCTTTCAACAAGAAACCGATAGGCTTGCCGAATGTTCAGGCTCGTCCCTCGTCCGGCCAGCCCACCTCGGACTCGATCAAACCACTTTGCTCCCACCCCCTTGTCGTAATACGGCACCACCGGTACACCATGGCAAGCCTGTTCAACGGCCAATCTATACATTTTTCTGACATTTGTACGTTTGGACTTATCGTTTCCTGTCCCATCCATAAAGACAACCAGTTTCTTTGGACCTTTGTCTTTGTTGGCTTCATAATAGTCATTGAATGACTGCCAAAATGCTCTGTTCGCAGCATAGCTATCACTGAGTGCATCCGGGTCCTCAGCTTTAAAATTCTGGCAGACCTCTGGGAGCATGCCTTTGGGGGCGATCATATTCTGCGGAACGCAGCCCACTATACCCAATACCAAGACGAACAGAACGAGAGTCTTCATGATCAACCTTTTCTCGGACTAGTATTAGCGAAGGATCCGTGTGAGGTCTCCGCTTGGATAGGCATCGATGAACTCCTAAGGCCTCAATCTTCAACGGGATATGCTCCTCGCTTTCAATGTTCCGTGAGAAACTTTGTATTGAGTGCGGGGGAAAGTAGCACTTCCCAAGTTATTTATAAATAGTCCGATAGCTTAGGCAGAATAGGGCCACTATGATGGGTACATTCAGCCCTATACACGCTAACTCTATTACGTCAGGAGCCAGTAGGGGTGGACCGATGCGAAGTACGGGTCCTTCTCGCTGATGTTCTGCAAGATCGTCGCTATGATGTGCCGACATCGTAGCGTGATGGCGGATCGTTTGGACAAGGTGTTAGTCGCTATGACCGATACGGATGGGCTAGCGGATCTCTACTGTCCTTCGATCCTCAAGCCTCGGCCGTAGGGATTGGTGGGGCTATCGGAGCGATAGGGACTGCCTGTGCCGTAAGGATTGTTGATGGAGTCGGGCGAAAACCGAGACCCGTACCGGCCATAGGGGTTGCTGGTTGAGTCAGGATCGTATGGGTTGGCGCTCAACTTGCCGCGGTAATTGCCCTGCTGGTCATAGAGCCGTGGCGCGTCGGTCGCAAAGGGATTTCTCGCCGATTGATTGCTGAACGGACTGCCGTACGGGCTGAAGGGATTGTTGATGCCGTTCGGCGCAAAGGAACTCCCCGCCCCGTATGGATTGGCCGTCGAGTTCTGCTGATAAGGATTCGCGCTCAGTTCTCCGAGGTCTTTCGCATGGACGGAGAGAGGTAGTGGCAGCACGAACAACAGGAGGAAGACAACCCGCATGGCAATCCTCCGACAAACGGAACTAGCAGTGCCTCAGCGTACTCCCATATGGAGATCAGCGCAAGCAATCGTCAGGCGCTGCAGGCAAAGAAGAATGTCCCCTTTTCTTGCCTGTGAACGACTGGTAGAAGCCCGATGACTCCAGCCGATTGTTTCGCACTTGTTCTATTCTTAACTGGGAATCGGAAATGTTCGTCCTGGGCTTACTCGAGCGACAAGTGCTTGCTGAACTTCTGATATAAATCGTGAAGGCCCATTTTGCTTGATCGTTCCATACTGTGTCCGATACCAGCCGGAGTAGACCAGATGGATCTCGTGGCGGGCGCGGGTGAGGCCGACGTAGAAGAGGCGCCGCTCTTCTCGCAGTTTCGCATCTATTTTCGAACGGTAATCAGGTAACTTACCTTCTTCGAGCACCATAATTATGACAACATCGAACTCGAGCCCCTTGGCTGAGTGTAACGTCATGAGATTGAGATGTGTCCTGGCTCCTCCTTGACCACCAAAGGCCGATACGGTGAATCCGGCCAGACGAGCGTCATTGGCAGACACCTCAGCTAGCTTCGCCACAGCTGCGGCGTCATCCCGAAGCCTCGGCTCACGGACAAGGCATGAGTCCAGGCAGGCCAACCGGAAGTCAGACAACCAATCCCGTAATGGTTGATCAGGCATTCGATGTGAGTGCAGGAACTTCACTAAGTCACGCTGCAAAACTCGCCGGCCACCATCCGCAGTAATGGTCTCATTGAAATTCTGCCAGGCTTTCACTAAGCCGGAGAGACGTGGTTCGCCTAACTTCCAGCCACCCCCGCACCATGAAGCGCAGTCCTCCAGCCATAAGACAACAGGCGACCGAGGGTACGGGTTACCCTGGTCAATTCTGATGAAGTCCCACCCTCGAGCCTCCACAGCCTTGGCAATTTCATCTCCGTCGTACTGGTTCCTGTACAGGACGGCAATATCACCTCTCTGCCGTCCCTGTCGCCGACTCAAAGCCTCGGGGATGATTGTGTTGCAGATAAATGCCGCCTGGTCTTCAACGCCTTGTGGGCGGTAATGAATGTCTAGGGTACCAACCTCCTCTACCCCGGACTTGAAACCTCTTACTTCTCCCAACGCAGCCTCCGACGCACGAATGATCGTCGGGCCGCAGCGGTAGTTCATTTGCAGCTGGACCGGCTCAATGCTGTCTCTCTTAGACAGTTCCTGTAAGAGAGCCGGTTCTGCACCTGTAAAACCGTATATCGACTGATCCGGATCGCCGACGGCAACAAGACGCATCTGCGCCGTGAAGCATAGGCACACCACGATTCGGTGGAGAGCTTGTCCCAAATCCTGGTATTCATCAACCACGAGCACCGGAAACCTGGCTCGCAGTGCCTTTCGCACCCATTCATATTGTTCGACAAGCTGAAGCGCCAGAATAACCATCAAATCGAAGTCAACAAGGCTTCCTTTGAGCAGGCGCCGCTCGTAGACTTCAATGACCTTGGCAGCGTCCTCGTCGTCCCCTCGCCACTCGGGCTTGTCTCGGTCAAGGTGCGTGCGACGATACAAATCGCACCGGAACATCCAATCACGAGGATTCTCGTTGGCCCCGACAACCCTTTCAACAGCTGCTGCCCAGGACCTATCTCGTTCCTCCGTTGTCGCTACATTCATGGGATCTGGGACAGGGATGCCGGCAATTCTGGCGTATGGAAGAACGATGTGTTTCAGACAAAAGGAGTGGAGCGTGCCAATCGTAGATCTCCTCCCATCCTCGACGCCGAACGCTCCGAGTCTGCGTCGCAATTCCCTGACACATTGGTTGTTGTACGTGATGCCCGCGATGCCGCGAGGCGGCTGAATGTCCTCGGCAAGCATCCGGGCCATCTTGATCGCCAGGGTTCTGGTCTTGCCGCTTCCAGGTCCCGCCAAAATGACGCAGTTGCCCTTCGACTCGTAGGCTTTCCACTGCCCTTTGTTCTTGCGAAGGGCCTCGGCAGCTAGCATGTAGGGGGGCTTAGCCGTGACACTTGCTGGCGACATACTTTACCCCGTTGAGGACGTACTTCGGGCAAGCCGTTAGCCCAGAGTCAGCGATGACGGACGCAAGTCGCTGCGCAAATCGGCCCTTGCCAACATTCTCGATGTCTGTCAAGAACGGCTCCACATCCAGCCTAGTCGGTGTCTTAGCCCATCTCTTCATCCGCTCTCGTGCTCGGGTGCTGCCACCAAGGGAGTCCATTGCCTTTGCGAACGCTTCGTGCAGACCGGACTTGAACAGGTCCACCTCAAACGTGTGGCTATTCATGCATACCCCATACTTGGGAGCAATTGCCAAGCGGCCATCGAAGTCCTTCGCCTGCCACGTAGCCTCATCCACAAGGTGGACCAGCATGTGATTGACAACGCGCGTCGGCCCCAGCGGCTCATGCTCCGTCCCATCTTCGTTTGGCGGACGCGGGTCCATGTCGGTGAGAGCTGCAACGGGCATGTCCAGCCCTTTTGGACCAAGCAGGATGAGATATGGCTCGAAGTTTGTGCCGGACACAGAACAGACCGAGATGCCGAGTTGATCGAGGTCGTATCCTTGCTGCTTCGCCAGAATAGGGACCAGGAACCGTTCTGCATCCCCTTCTACGAGGATTACGCCACGTGCGAACAGCATCTCACCGCGGTTGACATCAAGGTATCGCTCCAAGTCTGCTACGTCTTCGTCGGATAGATCGAGAGCTGCGGTCGAAACCGCCTCGGTTGCGTTACCAGCCGTGGTGCGTCGCAGCAACACAAAATCTCTCACCGGAGTCACACTTGCCACGTGCGGCGAATGAGTAGTCATCAGGATAGTCGCGGAGGCACCAACGCCATCCTCATCGTCGCCGTCGCGTGGTCTCAGATAGTTCCGGAAAATGAGCCTTTGCAGGTTGGGATGGAGGTGCGCCTCGGGCTCCTCAATTGCCAAGATGGTGTGGCCGCGGTCACCATCTGCCACCAACTGGTCATACTCGAGTGCTTTCAGAGCGAAGTAGAGGAGATTAGCAGACCCGAGGCTGGCATCTGCGATACCACGCTTTCCACCATCAATGAACAGCCGGAGGGCGCGAATGAGCTTATCAGGATCAGTAGGCGAAAACCGCAGGACGGTCTCAAGCAACTGGGCAGGCCCAACCATTTCTTTGAGCTTTTCGACGATAGAGGTGGCAACCGCTTCGACTTCATCAACCTTTGCCAACTCCTCTGTAGCGTCATCTACCCCTTCTGCCAGCCGTTCCAACGCCGTTCGGTCGATAGCACCCGCAGCCTTATCCAGAAGCGGTCGCAAGGGCGAACGTGTCCATCTTCCAAGATCACCTTCACAATCACGTAATGCAGGGAGCAGTTCAAGCGGAAGACGGCGGCGCAACTCATAACTGATGCGATTTTCCATGCGGTCGCCACCGAAGACAAAGAACTCATAGTCAGCGTCCTTGGCTGGATCACCTTCAAGCCCTGGAAGCGGCTGCCAGACATATGTCAATCGAGCAACCATTGGGTCGGGCTCGACCAGGTGTTCGGCCAGGATGGCCAATTGGTTGTCGTTGTCCTCGAAGTCGGCAATTTCCACGGACACCGTGATCCGGTCGTCCTTTGTAAGTGGGCGCGGCAGACCATCCCAGAAGTCCTCTTCACGAAGCTTCCTAGCTGAATCTGGAAGCGAAGGGTCAAGGATCAATCTCAGCGCGTGCAGCAGATTAGACTTGCCGATCTTGTTCTCGCCGACAATCACGGCGTTTTCGGCAAGCGGAACGTCAAGGTCAGCGAAGTTACGGAAGTTCTTAATCGCTATTCGAGAGACGCGCATTCGTCTTCCCAGGTGAAACTACTGAACCAGCTGACGTGGACAGGAGCGACGATCATCGAACGATGCGGCCCACTGGTCGAGTTGCATATGGCTACATTCGTGTCCAAGAAATCAGGAGCGGCACAGATGATAGCCACCTGAAAAGAAGACTCATTACCTCGCAGAATGCGAGCTCACCACGGCTTTGAAAGACGATCTACGACGTCTCTTCGTGACAGGACTCTCGAACACAGTTCCCAACGATCCTTGTCAGGGTCGATAGTCTCTTGATATCGCACCTCGAAGACATCGCGTGCTTTTTGCCTGAGATGGATGTACTCGTCCATCATCTCATCAAGCTTTTCTACACTCTCGATCCACTCGTCTTCGATGGTGTCCGGCAGTCCGCCAAAAATGTCGTAGCGGTCTTTCATCCGACGCGACAGCACCTGGTAAACCTTCTCGTCTTGGGTGTCGTGATAGACGAGATTAAGCATGTCTACTGTGCGCCGGGCTTGTCCGAAGCGCTTGATACGACCTAATCGCTGCTCCAGCCGTGATGGGTTCCAAGGCAGGTCAACGTTAATGAGTGTGCCAAGGGTTTGCAGGTTCAAACCTTCACAGGCTGCATCAGTTGCTACAAGCAAGCGAATGTCGCGTTTCTTCACGGCGATCTTGATGTCTTCGCGTTCGATGGAAGCGAAATCCTCAGCCTTGAATATTCCGCTCTTGCCTGCACCCGCATATACTCCTACAGGCTCGCCGGGCAGCAACCGCGCGAGCTCTGCGCCGACGGAATATGCGGTGTCGTAGTATTGACTGAAGATAATACAGCCATGCCCCAACCAGGTTTTGCCTTCGGTACGATGCTCAGCGAGGAAGTACTGGACTGCAGCGAGCTTGGGGTCCGTGGCTTCAGGCCTGGATAGTTCCGTGACAATCGTGCGTAGATGACCCGCCTCATCGGGCGTGAGGGCACTAAGCGCGTCTTCAATCAATTTCCCTTGTTCCTCATCTTCGAGAATCTCTCGTCTCAACATCTTCTCGGCCGTTGATCGGCCAGACGCGAAGCTTGAGCAAATCCGCTGCAGAAGCATGGTCTTCATGAACCCGGCTGCTTTCGTGCGCTTTTTCAACTCGGCAGTGAACGCTTCTGCCGCCTTGTAGGCGAGGTCAAATGGAAGGTTCGTCCGCAGGCCTAGGCCATTGAACCCAACTCCCGAGTACGTTGTGACAGGCGCATCAGGGTCCGGATGAATGTTCACACCCACCCTTTCTAATAGGCCCGCGTCTTCAAGTGTGCCTCTTCGACGCAGCACGGTGTGGCGAACGATAGGATTGTGCTCCCGAAGGAAGCCTGGAGCGAGGGCTTGTCCAACCGCCTGCTGCTCAAGGAACCCCAGCGACCCAAATCCTCGGTCAGTGAAGAAGGTCTGATCGGGTAGCCCCAGTTGTAGCCTAAGTGTGGCAAAGAGTGCGTCTTCACTCGCAGGCGGCAAGGGATTGCGTAGCCACTCCCAGGCATCCTTCTCATCGGGCGGGGCCTCTTCGCCTTTCACAACGGGTAAAGCCTTTTCCCAGTCCGGCCATCGGCCGAAGTATTCGCGGCCAAGGACGAAATCAGCATCGGCGTTCAGGATGCGAAGTAAGTCCCAGAGTTCGCGCACCTCAGTTTGGATGGGCGTCGCCGTTCCCAACAAGAGGTGTTTCGTACGTGTACCGACTTGCAACATGAACTTGAGCAGGTTATTCGGTTCGTTCTTTCTTTCACCAAGGCCGCCGCGTTGTCGTGCTTTATGCGCCTCGTCAAGCACTACCATACCGTACTTACGTTCGAGTAAATACCGACGCTCCTCCGACTCATGAACGATTAGCCCGGTGGAAACGATGGCAATGCGAAACGGGCAGCGGGCGATGTCTTCCGGTCCCCGCGTCTTGATGACGTGGCCCTTTGGATCAATCCACTCTTTCTTCGCAGATAACCATACCGCGCTCGGGATGCCGAGCTTGTCCGCCAACTCCACCTGCCACTGCAGCGTCAATGTTGAGGGACAGAGAATGAGCACCGGCCCATCGTCGAGCAGGACCGAGATCATAGCGCTCGCGGCAAGCGACAACGTCTTCCCGACGCCAACTTCATCGGCGAGCAGTAGCCGGACTTTGCCGTAAGTCTCCCGGTGTTGCAGGAACATAGTCACGAACGAACGCTGCCAAGGCTGGAGTTGCTCGCCACCACGGTAGATCGGGCTCTCTGCTAGAGCGGCAGCCGGTAGCTCCGTGGGCTTGGTGTCCTCGAATCGGATCTCCACACGATCGGCGACGCGCTTGATCTCCTCGATGATGGCGTCGGGCAGCGGATAGGCATCCTTCCAGAGCGCATCGAACTCCTCTTCGACCCAGGCAACACCTTCAGACGAAGGATCTTCCCAGAGGATTTCGTAGTTGTAGGCAAAGGCACTTTTAGTCTCGTTGATCGATCCGAGGAAGCAGGTCTTCGATCCATCCGTGGTTTCGATGACTCCGGCCTTGCCGTGGATGAAGACGCGGTCCTTAGGTACCACCCGAATCTCGACCCGGCCGCCGGTCAGTAGACTATGCAGCCGACGATAACGGTCGCGATGTAAAAGCGCCTCGACCTCGGATGGGGCTTCGTTCCAACGTTCCTTCAATGCAGTCTCGCGGACATGCTTCGACACAGCTACATCAGCCGCATCCAGCTCGCTATTGCAAACGATCCGCACCTTCGGAATCGCGGCGATTTCTTCACCCACCAGTTCGAAGATTGAACTTCGGAAATAGCCGGCGATGCGTTTGTAGGATCTGGCTTCTTTTAGACGAGCACTGAGAAAAGCGTGGGCGAGGCGTTGTCGGCGAGAAGAAAAGCGATTGATGTCGCTCATGTGTGTCCCATCCTCACCCCAGCCGCTGATTCTTCACAAGATCTCGCAGGACACGGGCAGCACTAGCCTCGTCTGGGCGAATTATTTCCAGCCGTTTGGCAAGGTAGTTTGCCAAGTCTATAGCCAATTCGCGCTGAGTCATGTCGCCATAGTAGTTGGGAATGTTGAGCATCAGGTGGGCGAGCACATCGTTGCCGTCGATGTCCTTAACCAGTTCCATCACAGCATAAAGTACAGCCCTCAGGACCGATTGGTGCAGCTCGGAGCCTTCGCTCATCTCTGCCCGGCCAAACTCCACTGCGCTTTTGAGACGCGCATCATTTGCCTTGTGGCTCGACAACAAAGGTTTGAAGTCACGCACCTTAAACGCCTTAGCAAAGTTCTGATAGTTATCCAGAGTCTTGGCGCCACGCGCTTCCAGATCAAGCATCTTGATGTAGAAACGTTCTGCGCTGCTTAGTTTGTCCCAGCGGACCTTGGGAATATCTTGAGGGACGAGGCATTGGTTGGCAGTATCAACGGCGAAAGCGATAAGGCCATCCACGAAGGTTATCTCCCCCTTAATTCGCGGGCGGATTGCCTCGGCCGTCATGTTACGACCGTCAATCACAGCATATCTGGTGAGCACACGCAGAGCCGCCGCATAGCCCGCCATCTGAATGTCTGCATCCTCAAAGACGTTCTCATCACGGTACAGGCCCTTGGCTTCCTGGTTAAGGCCAACCAGGTCGTCCACTTGTTTCTTCACCTCTTCTTGGATCTCCCAGGCCAGATCGTCGCGGGTGGTCTTGTCTGCACCCTGACGCTTGCGGCAAACGAGGAGCACAGTGCCCTTCACGTAGCTACCTTCTCGAAGCGCACTATCGGTCTCGGTCACGATGTACCAAGCAGCAGTGACATGTAGGCCTGAGGCCCAGACGATGTTCGCCATATCAGCCCAGATGGCGCCGGACTGGTGGGTAAACATGATGATCTGAATGCCGTTATCTGGCATGCACTCAGTCATGCGTTTGTAAGCGGCCACCATACCGCGGCGGAAGCCCTCGTCCTCACCCTTGATGGCCAGCGAGCGTCGGCTATCCCAAACCCAATTTGCAAATTCCAGGGGCGGATTCTTTCGCAACCACGCTATAAAGAATTCCAGAATTTCATCGTAGTTCACTGCATCCCCGTAGGGCGGATCGGTAATGAAAATGTCCATTTTCTCTTCAATTTCATGTGCTGGGTGGCAGGCGACTTTAAGTGATCCAGTGCATGGTGATGGGAGAAACTCAAGATTGAACATTTCCAATAGAGGGAAAGCAGCCCTGCATCCATAGTTAAATAGGGTGTTTAATGCCTGGTTGTAAAAAACATTAACGGGGTTGTCACTGCCGCCTCCCGTTCTGCCACCCTCGCCAACTTTGCTTGACCCAGGTTTTGATGTTGACCAGATACAGAGTTTCCCCGCGTAGTTCAGGATACGAGAAAACATCATGACTGAATTGGCGTCGTGCCCGTACTTCCTTATAAGTCCGAGCAGCAGTAGATGGCGGGCAGGAAATAAGTGATGCCAGTGTGTCCAGCCGCGAGTGCGGATAGGTTCGTCGGTTTTATCGCCCGGCTCGATCCGCATGTCGGGAATCCATCCTTGCTCTTGCCAGCTAGCTAGATGTCTTGCAATGAAGTCCTCGGCGATGCGTTCACGCTCCATGTCTTCATCAGAAACTGTTCTAAATTCGTAGTCGAATTTCTTTCCCCTTGGTTTAGGCCGCATCCAGTGGATCGCGTAAAGGCGCTCCTGGAAGATATCATCGGGGCGTGGTTTGAAATCAGACTTTTCCCAAAGGCGCAACCTGTTCCCGCTGGTTCCGTCGGTATTGCGATAGTCTCCGCGTAGCGTAGAAATCTTCGTCCGATACTCAACACCATTGACACTGTGAATCAGATAGGGGTCTTGTCCGCGACCATCGGATCGCACCGTGCCCTTCAAAGCAGCCTTCAAGTCTTCGGCTGAAACGCCCGACCGCACGCGGATGTCATAGCGTTTTTGAGACGCCATGGGAATCAATTCTACGAGAGATTGTTTGCCGTAGCTAAGAATTCTCGACGGGAGCAACGGAACCATCCAACCTGATTGTGGGCAGCGAGCTTCAAGGCAATAAAGATAGGCTTTGGCACGCCAACCCTGCCCATCGGTCTCAATCCTTAGCTTATCAATTTCTACCAGAACTTTTTCCACTAGCCGTTGTTGCTGGCGTTCGAATGCGGACCGTTCATCTGCCGAACCGCCAACAATGTGGAACGCTCCCCAAGTCAGCATGCAGGCCACGGGATTGAGATCAGAGGCGTACACATCGCAACCGAGCCGCGCTGCCTCGAAGGGAATCTGACCGGACCCGCAGAATGTATCAGCCAACTGTGGCCTGTGGCCAAAACGCATGAGGCCAAGTTGCTCGACCAAATCAGGAAACGAGTGGGCGTTCGTGCCTAGGTGTTCGTTTACAATCTCCCAGATGTGGCTATGAACCGTGTTGGCGACTTCCTCTGGACGCTTGGCCATTTCAACGCGTTTGCGGTAGAGATCTCTTGGCAGCATCTGAGCTTCAAACTGACGGCGGCGCAGCTCAGGAATGTCGTCGCACCAATTAACCTTCACGTCCTTTAATTCGGGGGTCGACCAATTCACGGGTGCCGACTGAGGGAGAAGGTTGGGTGGGTCAGAGATGAAGTAATCGGCTATGCGATCGATGCTCAGGGCGGCAAGGATTTCTCGCGGCTTGGCACGGCGCGGCCAGCGAACGACAAAGGATTCGTCATCCATCGCCATGAGCCTTTCGAAGACTTCAAGGTCTCGTTTGGGGTTGGCCGTAGCCGGAAGGAGGCAACCAAGGACACAGGCTTTGTTCAGAATGAGCGGCTTGCGGCCCTTCCAATACGCGCCAAGAGGTACAAGGGTTTGACCTGCGCCTGCTTTGCGCTCTTTGAACACCTCGGCCGAGAGTTTCTGGACAGGCAGCAGCCGCTCTATCAAAGATGGCGCAGCTTTAAGGGAAAAAGGCACAACGGGCAAAGTCATTTAGGGGTCTCGTACAAGGGCAGGTCGAACAAGTCATTTTCGACGGGCCGGCGCCGTTTGCGTTGCGCAGGTAATCTATCGCCATCGGAAAGGGCCAAGAAGAGAGCGCGGCGCCAACCACGCTGGGTGTCATCAGTCAGACCAGACTCGGCTACGGTCATGGCGAAGAGCCACCAGCGCTCTTCTGGGCGCAGGGCCGCCCACTTATTGCAGATGATAGGGATCTGTTCCTCGTTTGCCGTCTCGGCAGCCCAGGCGAGCACACACAGCTCCTTCCCAAGGAGGCGATCCACGAGATTTGTGCCGGTGTGCCACCGACCGGTGGCAACCTTGGCAGCTCTGAGGCGGTCATTAAACTCGCGCCGGGCGATATCGGCGATACCGGACCAAACAGACCGTAGGAGAATGACCCTTTCCTCGTCCCGAGGAAGTCCGCCCTCCAGACCGCGATAGCCAAAGTCTTCGAGGATCAAGACAGGTTCGTTCCGCGCGTGTGGAATTTCGACGCGGAAGAGATGTGCGCCGTACTTGTTCGGCGCACCGAAGTCCACAGTCTTGATGGACTCCGTCACTGCTCGACGTCTCCCGTTTGCAGCTCAAAACCAAGCTTCTCGGCGAAGTCCTTGAGGTCGTGCCCTGAGAGAAAGTGTGCCTTGCGGAACGTCATTGTCACCGGCGTATCGGGTTCAAACTGTTCCAGCACCTTGACCAGTATCGCTTCGATAAAGGTCGCGTCCACCGCGATCTCGCCTACATTGAGAGAGATCATGTGATTGCCCTGACCCACGGTGAGAAAGATGCCTTCGAAGGTCGCAGTCTTTTGGGCGGCCTGTTTCAGCCCTTCGAACGTTTTACCGCGGGAATCGAGTTTGCGGCCGGTACGCGACACCAGATGGCCAGGCTTCACATCGTCGATCTGCACGCTTTTTTT
>WBZN01000461.1_pt1 | contig 32482 bp, 27 predicted proteins | sample 5204281 | NCBI WGS metagenome assembly WBZN01 (sample SAMN12344347, study PRJNA552823) | activated sludge metagenome | biome: Activated sludge suspended growth; feature: Nitrification reactor; material: Wastewater; isolation source: activated sludge from nitrification reactor of wastewater... | reverse complement strand
GCTGTTGCTCAGCGCCGAACACGCGCTGCTGCCGGAGTTCACGGTGGGGCTCAATCTGTCCTACCGCAAGTACAAGGACCCGCTGCAGAAGGAGTACCTGGTGGGCGACGGCTTCACCCCGAGCGCCGAGACGCCGATGTGCGGCGCCGGCGGGAGCGCGCCCTGCAAGCGCCGCGCGACTCGCGGTGATTACGTGCCGGCCACGGTGACGCTCGCGAACGGCCGCGCGGCCACCGTCTATCACCTGTCGCCGGCGGTCGGATTCGACACCGGCACGGATCTCTTCAACGGCAACTGGGGCGAGACCTTCAAGGGCATTTCGCTGGTCGCCACCAAGCGCCTGTCGAACCGCTGGATGCTGCGCGGCAACGTCTCCTATAGCGACTGGACGTACGACATCAAGAGCAACTCGTTCGCCAACCCGACCGAGATCGTGCAGCCCGCGGTGCTGCAGTTCACCGGCGGCTTCGCCAACGGCGACCAGGTCCTCAATCCGCAGGGCGGCTCGGGCAAGGGCACGGTGTTCGTGAGCAGCAAGTGGAGCTACAACATCAACGGCCTGTATCAGATCGCCCCGGACCGGCCCTGGGGCTTTGACGCCGCTGCCTCGGTATACGGGCGCCAGGGCTATCCGTTCGCGGAGTCTCAGACGGTGTCGGCCAACTTCGGGCTCACCCAGCGGCCGATCCAGCAGACCCTCCAGGCCACGGCCGACCCGGACTCGCGTCGCTTCGACACCGTCAACCTCGTCGACCTTCGATTCTCGAAGGACTTCACGTTCGCGCACTTCACCGCGGGAGTCGGGCTGGACGTGTTCAACCTGTTCAACAAGTCGATCGTGCTGAACCGCACCAACAGCATCACCAATCGCCGCTTCGACTTCGTGACCGACACGACCAGTCCGCGGGTCGTTCGACTCGGTCTCAAGCTGGGCTTCCAGTAGGTCCGTCGGCAACCGGTTTTTCAGGGGTCGCCGGCTCGCCGGCGGCCCCGTTCACTCTCACGCAAGGAGGCATCTTGAAACGCAAGAACGCAGCCATAGCACTAGCATTCCTCACGCGCGCATTCCTCACGAGCGCGATGATCGCGACCCTCACGCTCGTCGCGTCCGCCGTGCGCGCCCAGGGCATCGCGACGGGCAGCCTGAGCGGTCACGTCGAGGCCGAGGGTCAAGCCTTGCCGGGGGTCAGCGTCGAGGCCACGTCGCCCCAGCTCCAGGGCAAGCGCACCGCGGTGAGCAACGGCAACGGCGACTTCATCATCGCCGGCTTGCCACCGGGTCAGTACACCGTCGCGTTCAGCCTCGACGGCTTCCAACCGCAATCCCAGGCGGTCAAGGTGTCGGGCGCCCAGGACTCCCGTCTCGCCCTGGTGCTGGGCACGCAAGCGATCACCGAAACCATCGGCGTCACCGCGCTCGCCGACACCATCTCGACCAACTCCGAGGCGTCCGCGACCCTCACCGCCAAGCTCATCGAACAGCTGCCGGTGACGCGCGACGTGCGCGGCACGGTGCTGCTCAATGCCGGCGTGAACGCCAGCGGTCCCAACAACGCGATCACGATCGCCGGCGCGCAGTCCTACGAGAACCTGTTTCTGGTGAACGGCGTGGTGATCAACGAGAACCTGCGCGGCACCCCCAACAACTTGTTCATCGAAGACGCGATCCAGGAGACCACGACGCAGATCTCGGGCGTTTCGGCCGAGTACGGTCGCTTCGCCGGCGGCGTCGTGAACACCATCACGAAGTCCGGCGGCAACACCTTCTCCGGCTCGCTGCGCGACAGCCTGACCAACGACAAGTGGGTGGCGCCGACGCCCAAGACCGTGGACCGCAACGACAAGGTGGAGCCGACGTTCGAGGCCACCCTCGGCGGCCGCATCCTGCGCGACCGCCTGTGGTTCTTCGCCGCCGGCCGCTCCTTCGACACGAACTCCAAGGGCCAGACCGTGGCGACCGACATCCCGTTCGACGCGCCGGATCGCGAGCGCCGGGGTGAAGGCAAGCTCACCTGGGCTCTCAACGACGCGCACCGCGTGATCGGCTCCTACATCAAGATCGACCGCGATCTCAAAAACGACTCCTTCGCCGGCGCCGACATCGCCGATCGGGCCAGCCTCATCGACCGCTCCCTGCCGCAACATCTGCTGGCGCTCAACTACAACGGCGTGCTGGCCAGCAATCTGGTCGTCGAAGGCCAATATTCGGAGCGCAAGTTCGAGTTCCTCGGCGAGGGGTCGAAGACGACCGATCGCCTGGGAGGCACGTGGATCGAATCCAACGACCTCGCCTTGCGCTTCAACAGCCCGACCTTCTGCGCGGTGTGCGGCGCTGCGGAATCGCGCAGCAACCGCAGCGCGTCGGCGAAAGCCAGCTGGCTCGCGACCGGCGCTGGGACTCATGATCTGGCGTTCGGTGTGGAGTCCTTTGACGACATCCGCAAGGCCGACAACTTCCAGTCGGGTAGCGGCTTCAGCGTTTTCTCCACTTCGGCCATCGTGCGTGGGCAAGAGATCTTCCCGGTCTTCGACGCCAACGACACGCAGATCGTCTATTGGCCCATCGCCGCCACCAGCCGGGGAACGCATTTCCGCACCAATTCGGCATACGTCAACGACCTGTGGCGCCTCGGGGAGCGCTGGAGCGCAAGCCTCGGCCTGCGTTACGACAAGAACGACGGCAAGGACAGTGCCGGCAAGACGGTCACCAAGGACAGTCGCCTCAGCCCCCGACTCGGCTTGACGTACGACGTGGGCGGCGATGGCGCCTGGTTGCTCCATGCGAGCTATGGCCACTATGTGACGGCCATCGCCAACACTCAGGGCGACTCGAGCTCGCCGAACGGCGTGCCGTCGATCTTCGCTTGGTTTTACGATGGCCCAGACGTGAATACCGGCAGCCCAGCGACCCCGGTCGGTTCCGCGGAGGCGTTGCGGCGGCTCTTCTCCTGGTTCGACTCGGTGGGTGGCGTGAACAACCAGGACCTCCTGTTCTTCGTGAACATTCCCGGCGGCACCCGCGTGATCGGCGACGGACTCGCCTCGCCGTACGCGCGGGAGATCCACGTCGGCACGTCGCGCCAGCTCGGCGGACGAGGTTCGCTGCGCGTGGACTACGTTCGGCGGGACTACCGCGACTTCTACGCCGACTTCATCGACACTTCGACGGGCAAGGCCGAGACCAGCCTTGGTCTGCAGGACGTCGGCGTGCTGCGCAACAGCAATGACGGTCTCTCGCGGACCTATGACGGGTTGCTCACACAACTCCAGTACCGCTTCGATCGCATCAATGTGGGCGCCACCTGGACGCTGTCGAAGACGCGTGGCAACGTGAGCGGGGAGACGGCAGGCTCGGGCCCGGTGTCGTCCAGCGTGCATGAGTACCCCGAGTACAAGCAGTCCCGGTGGAACAGTCCGACGGGCTATCTGGGCACCGACCAGCGCCATCGTGTGCGGATCTGGGGGGTGTTCGACGCGTTCCGCACGGATCACAACCATTTGAGCGTAGGAGTGATGCAGCGATTGGAGTCCGGTACGCCGTACGGCGCGCTCGGCTCCGTCGACCCACGCCGCTATGTCACCAACCCGGGCTATGCGACGCTGTCGAACAAGCAGTCGTATTACTTCACCGGCCGCGACAAGTTCCGCACCGAGAACGTCCTGGCGACCGATCTCACGCTGAACTACTCGTTCACTTCGAAGCTGTTCGGCAGTGAAGTCGAGCTGTTCGTGGAGCCGGAGATCCTCAACGTCCTCAACGCTCACGCGATCGTCGACTCGCGCTTCATCGACACCTCGGTGAAGGATGCCACCAACGACCCGACGCACTACCAGCGGTTCAATCCCTTCACCGACACGCCCGTGGAAGGCGTCAACTGGGCCAAGGGCGCCAAGTTCGGCCAAGCTTTGAGCCCCGACGCCTATCAGACGCCGCGGACCTTCCGCGTGTCGCTGGGTATTCGTTTCTGAGTCGAACCGGACCGCCGGTCGCGAGGCCGGCGGTCCTCGGCCCGCGCTCACCCCGCGTGAGCCGCGGGCCGCTCCGCCGGCTTCTAATCGACCGCTTCTTCCAGCGCTGACTTGCCGTGCCGGCGCAGAGCTCGCCGCGCCTGACCCGGTGTGGTGCCGGTAAAGCGCTTGAAAACGCGCGTGCAATGGGCCTGATCGGCGAATCCCGCCGAAAGAGCAATGTCGGCGAGTGCCGCGTCGCCAGGCAAGGCCTCCTTCACGTGGCGCACGCGTAGACCCCTCAGATAGTCGCCGACGCCGTGCCCGAAACGGCGGCGGAACGCGGTCGAGAGCCGTGTCGGCTCAGCGCCCAGGCGCGCGGCCAGGTCGGCAAGAGTCCAAGGCTGGGCATACTCGCCGTGCAGGAGCTCGCGGGCGCGCTCGAGCCAGACCGGCGAATCGCACGGAGCGCGCGGGGCACGCAGCACACCGGCCAGCAGCTCGAGCACCAGTCCCTCGATCGCGAGCAGGGAGCACGGCTGCGCCTGGCGCAGTTCCCGCAGCAGCTGGCGCCCCGCCCGGCTCTCGGCGCGGGCCAGCGGGGCCGGTCCCGCGGGGACTCGGCCGTGGGCCTCGGCGCGTGCGATCCAATCCGATGTCGTCTCCACGGTCAGCAAGTGGGCGCCGCGCGCGCCGACGATGCTGGTGTGCACGGTGCCCGCCGGATGGAACACGTTGAGGGAAGTGTCGAAGGGCAGGAGCGCCGATCCGTAGTCGTTCTCGAAGTCGCCGTCGAGCAGCATGCAGAAATAGGCCGTCTCGTGGCGGTGGGCCGGGACCGCCATCGCACCGGACTTCACTTCGTAGAGCTTGAGACCAAGCGCTGCCAGATGGTGGGGTACGGACATCTGCCAGCGGCGCAGGAGGACGATGTCCACGCTTTCCATACCTCTGTTCTACGAATTTTTCGGGCGGCGGTTACGTGGTTCGAGGCTACTCTTCGGCCCCCGCAACGCGCTTTTTGAACGGCGGACGCCATTGTGCCGCGGCTGGTGGGTCGTTCAAGACGGCAACCGGCCTCTCCTTCGATGCTTGGACCCTGCGGCGCCGCCTTGGCGCCAACGGAGCGATCGCATGATGCCGATGTCCAGTCAAGAAGAAGACCTGTCGCTGCGAACCCTGGCCGTTTCTCCGGACCGGGAGTTCATCGCCTGGCTGCGCGAGGCGCTGTTCGCGCTCGGTGGGGTCGAGCTGCTGAGCGCGGTGCCGTCTGTCGACACGCTGCGGCTGCGCCCTCCGGGGGCTCAACCGGACCTGGTACTGGTCGATGCGGACCGTTACGAGGGCCAGATGGGCGACCATCTACAGAGTCTCCGCAAGACCCTCGGCAGCGCCGCCGTCGTCGCGGTGACGTGCCGCCCCGAAATGCTGCCGCCGTGGGCTCTGCATCTGGCCTCGCCGCCGTCTCTCGAGGGGCTCAAGTCGGTACTCGCGCAGGTGCGTACCGATCTGAGCGGCCCCGTCGGTCCCGACCCTCGCGTCGACGCCGGCGGGGCGGAGCCGCAAGGTCCCTACCTTCGGCGGCTGCTGGTGCGATCGCCGGGACACCTGCGCGTGCTGCCCGTCACCGAGATCGAATGGGTGGACGCCGTGCACAACGCCGTGAAGCTGCATACCGCCCACGGGCCTTACCGACTGCGGCAGTCGATCGCCGCGCTCGCGGCGGGGCTCGATCCGGCGCAGTTTCAGCGCATTCACCGCTCCACGATCGTGCGGCTGGGCGCGGTACTCGAGTATCGCGTGGACAAGCGCGGGCGCTACCACGCGGTGTTGCCCGGCGGAACCGTGCTCACCATCAGCCGCTCGTACCATGAGGGGCTGATGGACAGGCTGCGATCGACCTGAGGCGCACGCGGCTTGACCTGGGGAGCGCCGCACGACAGCATTGCGGCGCATCATGTTCACGGTTTTCAAGGACTTCACCTTCTCGGCGGCACACGCGATTCGCGGCCATAGGCGCGGCTGCGAGAACCTGCACGGGCACAACTATCGCGTCCGCATCCACGTCCAGGCGCGCGAGCTCGACAGCCTGGGCATGGTGATCGACTACGCCGACCTCAAGGCCGTGGCGCAGGAGGTTCTGGGCCCGTTCGATCACCGCGTGATCAACGACATCCCGCCGTTCACCGACCGCAATACCACCGCCGAGCTGTTGTCGGGGTACGTATTCGACGAGATGGCGCGGCGGCTCGACGACGGCCGACTGCGCGTCGCGCGCGTCGAAGTGTGGGAGAACGACACCGCCTGCGCGATCTACGCGCCCGAGGCGTAGCGCGTTGACGGCCGAAGCCGCGCGCGTCCCCGACGCGCATCTCGTGCTGCCGCCCGGCGAGCGCGTCAAAGTCAACGAGATCTTCTATTCGCTGCAGGGCGAGTCCACCTTCGCCGGCCGGCCGTGCGTCCTGGTGCGTCTCACCGGCTGCCAGATGCGCTGCGTCTGGTGCGACTCGGAATACGCCTTTCACGAGGGCGCCTGGCGGAGCCTCGATCAAGTGCTCGCCGAAGTGGAGCGCTACGGCTGTCCTTTGGTCGAGCTCACCGGCGGCGAGCCGTTGCTGCAGCCGGGAGCGCGCCCGTTGCTGCGACGCCTCTGTGACGCGGGCTATGAGGTACTGCTCGAAACCGGCGGCGGCCTGAGCATCGCGGAGGTCGACCCGCGCGTGCGCCGCATCGTGGACGTGAAGTGCCCCGGCAGCGGCGAAGCCGAGCACAACCGTTGGGCGAACCTCGACCTCCTGACCGAGCGCGACGAGCTCAAGTTCGTGATCGCCGGCCGAGCGGACTACGAATGGGCGCGTGCCGTGATCCGAGCGCGCGCGCTCGGCGGGCGCTGCCCGATCCATCTCTCGCCGGTCTGGGGCGCGGTCGAGCCCGCCGATCTCGCGGCCTGGATTCTCGCCGACCGCCTGCCCGCGCGGCTGCAGCTGCAAGTGCACAAGCTGCTCTGGGGCGCCAAGACGCGCGGCGTCTGAGCCGATCGCCGGCTCGGGAGTCTCGCTCGACCGGCTGGCCGAAAAGAGCCGGCCCGCCGCCGGTCACCGGTGAAAGCCGGCCGTTCGCCGATTTGGACGCAACCAGCGCCCCGTCCCCGCGTATCGTCCGGCGTACACGAGAGCGGCTGGAGTAAACTTTTTCCAAGCCAGCCGTGATCCTGCCGGATCACACTCTCCCAGAACTTGCAGCCAGAAACTTGCAGATTGACGAGGCCTTGTCATGGCAGTGCAACGTGATTTAAACGAGCTCCGCATCGACCGCAGCGCGATTCCCGACGAGCCGCGCTCGCGTTGGTGGATTTGGATCGTGGTCGCCGCGGTGGCGCTGGTCGTTGCCTACGTGGCGTTGCGCCCGCGGGCGATCGCGGTACGCACTGCGGCAGTGACCGAGTCGGCGCAGGCGGGCGGCGGGCCGGCGACGGTGCTCAACGCGACGGGCTACGTGACGGCTCGCCGGCGCGCCACCATCTCGGCCAAGATCACGGGCCGCGTCGCGGAGATCCTGGTCGACGAGGGCATGAAGGTCGAGGCCGGCCAGGTACTGGCGCGGCTGGACGATGCCCAGGCCAAGAACCAGCTGGCGCTCGCCGAAGCACAGGCGCAGGAGGCTCGGCAGTCGGTCGAGGAGACCGCGGTGCGGCTCAAGCAGGCGCAGGTCGACTTGAAGCGCGCCGAAGAGCTCACGGCCGGCGGCGTCTCCAGTCAATCCAATCTGGACGCGGCGCGGGCCGACGCCAACTCGCTGGCCGCTCGGCTCAGCGTCGGGCGCGAGACCGCCACGGTGGCGGAGCGCAACGTCGCGGTGCTGCGCCAGGAGCTTGCCGAGACGGTGGTGCGCGCGCCGTTTGCGGGCGTCGCCATCACGAAGGATGCCCAGCCCGGCGAGATCGTCTCGCCGATGTCGGCGGGCGGCGGTTTCACCCGCACCGGCATCTGCACCATCGTCGACATGTCGTCGCTCGAGATCGAGGTCGACGTCAACGAGGCGTACATCCAGCGCGTTCAAACCGGTCAGAAGGTGGCCGCGACGCTCGACGCCTATCCCGACTGGCAGATCCCGGCGCACGTGATTACCACCATTCCGGCGGCGGATCGCCAGAAGGCGACGGTGAAGGTCCGCATCGGCTTCGACGCGCTCGATCCACGCCTGCTGCCGGACATGGGGGCGAAGGTGGCGTTTCTGGCCGAGGCCGGGAGCGGGGGCGCCGGCCAGCGTGTGCGCCTGGTGCCGCGCGCCGCGGTGCGCGGCGAGAAGGGCGGCGAGTTCGTGCTGGTGGTCAAGGACGGCGTGCTCGAGCGCCGCGCGGTGACGCTCGGGCCCGCGGCGAGCGATCCGGCGGAGGTGCTGGCCGGCCTCACGAACGGTGAGCAGGCGGTCATCGAAGGGCCGCCGGATCTCAAGGAAGGTGCGAAGGTGCGGGTGCTGACGCCGAAGTAGCGTCGGACTCGCGACGAACGAGAAATCGCCGGCGCGGCATGCGTGCCGGCCTGCTCCCAAAGAGGAACAGCGCGGCGCGCCGCGCTCTGGAGGAAACCCGATGAGCGAAACCCTGGTGAAGATCTCGAACGTCGAGAAGTTGTACCGGCGCGGCGACGAGCGCATCCACGTCTTGCAGTCCCTGTCCGTGGACATCGCGCGCGGCGAGTTCCTGGCGCTGATGGGTCCCTCGGGCTCGGGCAAGTCGACTCTGCTCAATCTGATTGGCGGCCTCGACCGCCCGTCGGCCGGCACCATTTCGATCGCCGGCGAGTCCATCGAGACCATGAGCGACGGCAAACTCGCGGCGTGGCGCGCCCGGCACGTGGGCTTCGTGTTCCAGATGTACAACCTGCTGCCGGCGCTCACCGCCGAGAAGAACGTCGAATTGCCGCTGCTGCTCACGCACCTGAACAAGGCGCAGCGGCGCAAGCACGTCGAGACCGCGCTCGAGGTGGTCGGTCTCGGTGATCGAGCGCGCCACTATCCGCGGCAGCTCTCCGGCGGTCAGGAGCAACGCGTCGGCATCGCACGCGCGATCGTGACCGACCCGACGCTGCTGCTGTGCGACGAGCCGACCGGCGACCTCGACCGCAAGTCGGGGGACGAGATTCTGGACCTGCTGCAGGCGCTCAATCGCGAGCACGGCAAGACCATCGTCATGGTGACCCACGATCCGCACGCCGCCGCCCGCGCGACGCGCACGCTACACCTCGAGAAGGGGCAGCTGGTGGCCGAGGTCGCGGCATGAGCAAGTTCCTGCCGCTCCTGTTCAGCAACTTTCGCCGCAAGCGGCTGCGGACGCTGTTCACCCTGCTGTCGATCGGCGTGGCGTTCGTGCTCTTCGCGTATCTCGCGGCGATCCGCACGGCGTTTGCCTTCGGCATCGAGATCGCCGGCGCGGACCGGCTGCTGTCGCTCAACAAAGTCAGCATCATTCAGCCGCTGCCGATCGCGTACCGCCAGCGCATCGAGCAGGTGCCGGGTGTGAAAGCCGTGACCCACGCCGGGTGGTTCGGCGCGGTCTATCAGGACAGCTCGAAGGGGTTCCAGGGCGTGAGCCAGTTCCCAGTCGTGCCCGAGGAGTACATGGCGATGTATCCCGAGATGGTCCTCGACCCGGCGCAGAAGCAGGCGTGGATCGAGGATCGCCAGGGCGTCGTCATCGGCAAGACCACCGCCGAGCGCTATGGGTTCAAGATCGGCGACCGCGTTCCGCTGCAGGCGGCGTGGACCAAGAAGGACGGTTCGCGCGTCTGGGAATTCAACGTGCGCGGTATCTACACGGCGAAAGACAAGGCGGTCGACACGACGCAGTTCCTCTTTCACTACGACTACTTCGACGAGGCGCGGGCGCGCGGCCAGGGCACGATCGGCTGGTACATCATCCGGGTGGCCGATCCCAAGAACTCGGGTGACGTCGCACACAAGATCGACGCCCTGTTCGAGAACTCGTCGGCCGAAACCACGACCTCCACCGAGAAGGCGTTCATGCAGTCGTTCGCCAAACAGGTGGGCGACATCGGCGCGATCATCACCGGCATACTCTCGGCGGTGTTCTTCACCATGCTGCTGGTCGCGGGCAACACCATGGCGCAGTCGGTGCGCGAGCGCACCAACGAGCTCGCCGTCTTGAAGACCCTCGGATTCAGCGGTCCGCAAGTGCTCGCCTTGGTACTCGGGGAATCCTGCATGCTGGCTCTGATCGGCGGCGGCCTCGGGTTCGGGCTCGGCTACTTCCTGGTGTCGTTCGGCGATCCGACGCACGGCGCGCTGCCCATCTTCTACATTCCGAACGCGCAGATCGTGCTCGGTGTCGGGCTGATCGTGGTTCTCGGCCTGCTCACCGGCGCGCTGCCGGCGATGCAGGCCATGCGCTTGCGCATCGTCGACGCCCTGCGGAGGGCCTGATCATGAGCAATCCTCTGTCACAGATCGTCGCCGTGGCGACCATGAACTTGAAGACCATCGGCGAGCGCCGCGGGGCGTCGCTCGCCACGGTGTTCGGCGTCGCCGGCGTGGTGGCGGTGTTCGTCGGTGTGCTGTCGATCGGCGAGGGCTTTCGCGCCTCGATGCAGGCCGGCGGACGCGACGACGTCGCCATGGTGATGCGTTCCGGCAACGACTCCGAGATGATGTCCGGCCTGCCGCGCGCCGACACCGACCTCATCAAGCAGGCACCCGGCGTACTGCGCGACGCCAACGGCCCGGTCGCCTCGGCCGAGCTCTTCGTGGTGATCGACATTCCCAAACGCTCGACCAACACCGGCGCCAACGTGCCGCTGCGCGGCGTGCAGATGAAGGCGCTCGACGTGCGGGGCTCGGTGAAGATCGTCGAGGGGCGGATGTTCGAGCCCGGGCGCAACGAGGTGATCGTCGGCCGCGCGGCCCAGCGGGAGTTCCGCGGGCTCGACGTCGGCACCACGAGCCGCTGGGGCCAGAACCAGTGGACCGTCGTCGGCGTCTTCGAGGACGGCGGGTCGGTCGTCGAGTCCGAGATCTGGACCGACGCGGCGGTGTTGCAGCCGGCCTACAACCGCGGCGACTTCTTCCAGTCGGTGCGCGCCAAGCTGGTCTCGAAGGACGACTTCCAGGCCTTCAAGGACGCCATCACCAAGGACCCGCGGCTCGACGTGCAGGTAGAGCGCGAGAAGGACTATTTCGCGGGTCAGTCGAAGGCGTTGGCTCAGATCGTGACCGGCCTCGGAACCTTGATCGCCCTGCTGATGGGCTTCGGTGCGGTGTTCGGCGCTCTCAACACGATGTATTCGGCCGTGTCCTCGCGCACCAGGGAGATCGCCACGTTGCGCGCCATTGGATTCCAGAGCGCTCCGGTGGTGATTTCGGTGATCGCGGAGTCGCTGGTGCTGGCCCTGGCCGGCGGCGTGCTCGGCGCGGTCGCCGCCTATCTCGGCTTCGACGGTTTCCAGGCCGCGACGCTCAACTGGCAGAGCTTCTCGCAGGTGGCTTTCCAGTTCGCGGTGACGCCGAAGCTGCTCATCGTCGGCGTCACCTACGCGCTGGTGATGGGACTGATCGGCGGCTTGTTCCCGGCGATTCGCGCGGCGCGTATGCCGGTGACGGCGGCACTGCGCGAGCTCTAGAGGGCAGACGTGAAAGCCGTGGCGGCCCAACGTCGCCACGGCAATCCGCCAGCGGGGCGACTCGAGCACCGCCGACGGTGCTGACCCTCTTCGGCGGCGGCGTATCGGCTCGTCGCCGGCTCGCTTCTTTCCCTTCGGCTCGACAGGCACGTCTCCGATCGATCCCGCCGCTCGCATAGCGGCCAGGGCAACGCGCTTGCGCCGCCGGCGCTCCTCGGCCGCCTTCAGCAGGGCTTCATCCTCCGCCGTCATGACCCACATCCGGCCTCGAACGCCGCTGCGGCGTTTCTTCTACCGCATCTCGACGCGGCTGATCCTGCACGGTCCCCGGCCGGCGATGAGCTTCAACCTCGAGGTTCTTACTCATCCCGAAGTGCGCGCGCCGGATCGACCGCCGCAGCCCACCGCGCTGGCAAGGCACTGGCGAGCAGGCACGTCGCGATCATCACCGCAGTAACGCTGCCGAGTGTCCAGGCGTCGTATGCCTTCACTTCGTAGAGCATTCCGCGGAGCAGGCGGCCGCCCACCAAGGCCAGCACTCCTCCCAGCGAGAGGCCGACCACGAGAGGCCTAGCGCCCTCACGCAGGACCAGCGCGACGACCGACCAGCGCATGGCGCCAAGCGCCATGCGAATGCCGAACTCGCGCCCGCGCAAAGCCACCGAGTAGGCGATCAACCTGTAGAGGCCGAGTGCCGCCATCAGCAGGGCCACGGCGGCGAAGGCGCCAAGCACCGTGGCTGGGAATCGCCGCGCGAACGCCGACGGCGAATCCTGGACCACGCGCTGCAGCGTCGACGCTTCGCTAACGAGCGCCTCTCGATCCACCTCGAGTACCGCCGCACGCACATTGGCCGCGACCGCTTCAGCGCGCACATTGGCGCGCACGAGAAGGTTCAGGTGGCTGCCGGGATCCTCGGTCGACGGGGTCAGGATCGTCGCGGGGTCCGGCTCGTCGATCTGCCGCAGGCGCTGGTCGGCGACGATGCCAACGATCTCGCGATACGGTTCGTCCGGCGACGAGGTGAACCGCAGGCGCTTCCCGACAGCGCGCTCGCCAGGAAAGAGCCGCTGGGCCAGGGCTTGGTTCACGATCACCGTGGGCGGCGCGCCGAGCCGCTCGGAGTTGTCGAACGCGCGACCGGCCTTGAGTGCCACCCCGAGAGTGGCGAAGTAGCTCGGGCTGACCGTGCGCACTTGCGCTTCGTCCTCCGCGCCGCTTGGCGCCAGAGGGCGCCCCTCGACGGCATAGGTGGCCGACCGCGCATCCCCGGAGAGCGGCACGACGTCCGACGTCGCAGCGGCCGAAACCCCGGGTAGGGCGCTAACCCGAGCGAGGACGGCGCGCTCGAAGGCGGCGAGGGACTCCGGAGTGCTCGGTCGCAGCGGCGGCAGCGCCACCGGCAGGACGAGCACCTCGGCGCGAGAGAACCCGGCATCGGCGCTGAGCAACGCTACTGTGCTTCGCGCCAAGAGCCCGGCGCACGAGAGCACGCCGACCGCGAGCGCCAATTGCAGTGCGACGAGTGCGTGACGCAACCGCCGCTGTCCACGGCTGCCCACGCTGCCCCGGGCCCCGGAGCGCAGGAGGTCGTGCACCGGTAGCCGAAGCGAGGCCAGCGCGGAAGCCGCACCGCAGAGTAGCGCCGCGACGAAAAGTCGCCCCCACGGCGAAGCCCGCCGCGGCAAGATCGAGGCCGGAATCAGCGAGATAGGGCGAGCGCAGTGCCACTGGAATTGCTCCGACGGCGAGGTTAACGCTGAGCTTTGCGACTGCGAAACCGCCAATGCCGCCGAGCACAGCGAGTGCCGAGGACTCGAAGAGAGCCTGGCCAACGACCTCGAGGCGGCCAGCCCCGAGCGCCATATGCACAACGATGTCACCACGCCGAGAAACCACTCGCGCGATGAGCAGTCCGGCAACGTTCACACAAGCGATCAGAAACACGCCCGTCACCGCGAACATCAGCGCGCGCAGCGTAGGCCGGGCATCTCCGATCCAGCGATCCCGCAGGCTCACTCTTGCCGCACGGTTTGACTCTGGGTAGGCCGCTTCAAGGCGGGCAGCCACCGAGTCCATCTCGGCCCGCGCACCCTCGAGAGTTGCTCCGGGCCGCAGCCTACCGACCACCCGGAGCCAGTACAGATTGCGCCGCTCGCGAAACTCCTGCGGCATTCGCAGAGCGAGCCAGGCATCGGCGCCGCCGTCGTAGAAGCGAAACGACGCGGGCAGAACGCCGAGCACGCGGCGGGGCACTCCGTCGAGTAGGATCGTCTTGCCCACCACCGTCGCATCGCCGCCGAATCGGCGGGTCCATAGACCGTGGCTGAGTATGACCGCGCGCTCGGAAGAGAGGTTCTCATCCGCGGCGACGAAGCCGCGCCCGAGCTCCGGCCTGACGCCGAGCAACGTAAAGAGATTGGCGCTCGTCACGACGATGCCGACGGTCGATAGCGAACCGGCGCTATCGGCGAGAAGCGCCGTCGAGCCGCTCTGGTACGCCGCAAGATCGGTGAAGGCCCGGGCGTCGGAACGCCAGTCGGCGTAGTCAGGATAGGACACCGGCCGCTCGCCGGTCGGTGCGACCTCGCGGATGTCGATCAGACGTTCCGGATCGAGGTACGGAAGCGGCCTCAGAAGAACCGCGTTGGCGAGCGAGAACACGCCGGTGCTAGCTCCAATCCCGATCGCCAGCGTCGCTATCGCAACGAGGGCTAGCAGCGGCCGGCGCCTGAGCATTCGCAGCGGCTGCCGCAGGCTGCGGAAGGTTGCGGTGATTTGCGAGCTCGCATTCCTCATCCTGGTCTCTCCGGGGGGAACTCCGCCGTAGTCAGTCGAGAGTGGATACTTTGAAGAGGGGGCCTTGGTTACCGCCGGCCGATCGGGAGCCCCTCCACTTGGTGTTGGCACCCGAATTCGCCACCTGCCGTGCCTTGCAGAGTGCTGAGGCGCTTTGTCTTCTCATCGGCGGCGTGACGAGGCGATGAGGAGTGCCGCCCCACACCGCCGGGGCGAAGGCCGCGGCGACGATCAAGCGAGCGACCCGAACCTGGCGGTGGCGAGCAACCGACTTGCGCGTCGCTTCGCTGTCGGCAGAGCAGAAGCCCGAGGCGAAAGCGAGGATCAGAACGCAGAATCTGTGGGCCCTGCGCAAGCTTCTCGCGCCAACGAAAGCGTCAGGCGTGACGCCGAGACAACGAAGAAGTGCCGAGCCGTGCCGTTCTGGGTGGCTAAGACAGGCCGGCCGCCGCCTCGGCCAGATCGGCGAGCGCCGCCTCGACCCTCTCGCGGTGGGTCCGGAACGACAGCACGCAGATGCGCAGGGTGAATTCGCCGCGGATGGTCGCTCCCGAGATGTGCACACGCTGGCGGGCGTTTACGCGCTCGAGGAGGCGCCGGTTGAACGCCTCCCGTTCCGCCGCCGTGCGGCCGGGCGCGGCGTGCCGGAAGGCGAGCAGGGAGAGCTGCGGCGCGGCTACCAACTCGATGTCCGGCACAGAGCCTAGACGCTCGGCCGCCCACGCCGCGAGGTCGAGCTTCTCGTCGAGAGCGGTCCGAAACGCCGCCAGGCCGTGGAGCCCGATCGGCAGCCAGACGTTCAGGCCGCGAAAGCCGCGCGACAGCTCCGGCGAGATGACGCAGAAGTCGACGCAGTCGGGGTCCTCCTGCATGCCCGGCAGGTAGCTGCCGCCGGAGCCGTGCGAGCGGCGCAGGGTCAGCGGGTCGCGCACCAGCAGACAGCCGGTGCCGTAGGGCAGGAAGAGGCCCTTGTGTGGATCGAGCACGATCGAATCGGCGCGCTCGATGCCGGCGAGCGCCCGGCGTCCGCGCTCCGTGAGCAGGAAGCAGCCGCCATAGGCCGCGTCGACGTGAAACCAGAGCCTCTCCTCGGCCGCCACCTCGGCGAGAACCGCGAGATCATCGACCGCGCCGGTGTTGGTCGAGCCCGCATTGCCGACCAGCAGACACGGTCGCAGGCCCGAGCGACGGTCTTCGGCGACCGCCGCGCGGAGGCGATCGGCGCGCATCCGAAACTGCTCATCCGTGGGGACGTGCCGCACGGCCGCGGCTGGAAAACCCGCGAGCACCGCCGCCTTGGCCACCGAATGGTGCGCCTCTTCACTCACGTAGATCGTGCCGTCCAGGAAGCGCTCGCCCAGCAGCTCGTGGCGCGCCGCCACCACGGCGGAGAAGTTGGCCATCGAGCCGCCGCTGGTCAGCAGCCCGCCGGCCGAAGGCGGCAGCCCGGCGATGTGCGCGAACCAGCGCACCACGTTGGTCTCGAGCTGCGCCAGCGCCGGTGCCGCCGCGTACACGCCGACGTAGCGGTTGACGGCGTCCGCGATAAAGCTCGCGACCGCGCTCGAGAACAGCCCACCGCCGGGGATGTAGGCGAGATAGCCCGGCCCCGCGGTGTTGAAGCTCTTCGGAATGGCGCGTTCGAACAACAGGTCGAGGAGCTCGCTCGTGGGTGTGCCGTGCTCCGGAGCCTGGCGCTCGATCAGTCCCCGAGCCACCGCGAGGGCGCCGTCGGTGTCGGCAGCCGGTTGCTGGGGCAAGGATTCGATGTGGGCGAGAACCCGCGCCACCGCCTGATCGGCGAGCCGTCGCATGCCCTCGACGTCGAGCTCCAGCGGGAGTCCGGCCGGTCCGCTGTTCTGGTCGGCCTTCAATCTCAGCGTCCCGGCTCGACGACGCGGGCCCAATGGATGAAGTCGGTGAGCTCCGGCACCGCTCCGGCCTGGCGCAAGTCGGCGGCGATCTGGCCGCGGTGATACGCCCCGTGGCTCACCAGATGGAGCAGGATGTCCCCGGCGCGGCTGGTGAACGATTCGCCCTTGGAGTTGGTGTACGCCACGTTCGCGGTGAGCCCTGCCTCCCCGGCGCGCTCGAAATAGCGTCGCCAGAGGTCGGGAAGCTCCTCGATCATCGCGCCGGTGGCCTCGAGGTCGATCTCGGGCCACACCGGCATGGGCTGTGGCCGGCGCTCCAGGCGCGCCAACCACAGGTGTTCGGTCGCCGCCAGATGCGCCAGCCGCCGGCCGCCGGAGGCCGGCGACGGGGTGGCCCGCCGCAGCGCGGCGAGCGTGATGCGGTTGGCCCAGTCCGTCCACACGAACTGGCGCCGGAGAACTTCGAGCATGCTTGCCTCCGATCGGAGCCGACGCCAGGGGGAGGCGCTCGCCGCGTTGCGGCATCCTTCCTTGCTCCGGTGCCCTCCGGACGATACACTTTTCGGTCGCAACGATGGGAGCGCGGAAGACCTCATGAGCACTGCAAAACTGACTCTGGACGGCAAGGAATTCGAATTCCCGGTGGTAGTTGGGAGTGAGGGCGAGATCGGCGTCGACATCTCCGCTCTGCGCGCCAAGACCGGCGCCATCACGCTCGACGACGGCTACGGCAACACCGGTTCGTGCAAGAGCGCCATCACGTTCATCGACGGCGATGCCGGCATCCTGCGTTATCGCGGCTACCCGATCGAGGAGCTCGAGGCGGCCCGCTTCACCGAGGTGGCGTACCTGCTGATCTACGGGCACCTTCCGAACCGCCAGGAGCTCGCCACGTGGCGCGAGATGCTGACCCGCCACAGCCTGATTCACGAGGACATGAAGAAGTTCTTCGAGGGCTTCTCGCACAGCGCGCACCCGATGGCGATCCTGTCCTCGATGGTGGCGTCGCTCTCGACCTACTACCCGGACACCGAGAAGGGTGAGGACGTCGAGCTCAACATCGTGCGGCTGCTCGCCAAGGCGAAGACCGTGGCGGCGTTCTCGTACAAGAAGTCGATCGGCCAGCCCTTCATCTACCCGATCAACAACCTGTCGTACACCGAGAACTTCCTGCACATGATGTTCGCGGTGCCGGCCGAGCCCTACAAGGTCTCGCCGGTGCTCGACCGGGCGCTCAATCTGCTGCTGATCCTGCACGCCGATCACGAACAGAATTGCTCGACCTCGACGGTGCGGATGGTGGGCAGCTCCGGCGCCAACCTGTTCGCCTCGATCTCGGCCGGCATCTGCGCGCTGTGGGGTCCGCTCCACGGCGGTGCGAACCAGGCCGTGATCGAGATGCTGGAGATGATCCAGGCCGACGGCGGCAACTACAAGAAGTACGTCGACATGGCCAAGGACAAGACGGCGAACTTCCGTCTCATGGGCTTCGGTCACCGGGTCTACAAGAACTTCGACCCGCGCGCGAAGATCTTGAAGAGCGCCTGCGATGACGTGCTGCGCGAGCTCGGCATCAACGACCCGCTGCTCGAGATCGCGAAGAACCTGGAAGAGATCGCCCTAAAGGACGACTTCTTCATTTCGCGCAAGCTGTATCCGAACGTCGACTTCTACAGCGGCATCATCTACCGCGCCATGGGCATCCCGACCAACATGTTCACCGTCATGTTCGCGCTCGGCCGCCTGCCGGGCTGGATCGCCCACTGGAAGGAGATGCGCGAGGAGGGAGCGCGCATCAACCGGCCGCGGCAGATCTATACCGGCGAGACCGAGCGGCACTTCGTCGAGCCGCACGAACGGTAGGCCCGCGGCTACTCAGGCTCGGGAGCGCTTCCCGAGCCAACGGCCCATGCGGCGCCGGGCTTTCTCCATCCGGCGCCAGCCTCGCGGCCAGCGGTGGAAACGCCGCCGCAAGAAGCGGTGAAACGACTGGCTGGCGAGAGAGAGCACCGCCAGTCCCAGGAACAGAGTGAGCCAGCCCTGCAGCACCGGCAGGAACCAGCCGATCACCCCCAGGACCACCAGGAACCAGCCGGCCGCGAGCAGGCCGACGCGGGTTGCGAACGACAACGGCGGAAACGAAATGCGCTGCTTGCGTTCGGCGTGCGGGATGCGGCGTTTCATTGGAGTGGGGGCGCGGATTGCGAGCGGGACGGGGAGCGGATCGCGGCACCCATCGGAGGGCTTTCTATCACGCTGCCCGAGCAGGCGTTGACAAACCGGACCGTTGTTGTCCAGAATTGCCTCGACTTGAGATCTCGTCTCAAGATCGGACCGAGACCCCGGAACCGCCATGCCCCCGCGCCAGGAACTCGAGCGTTTTCGCGACTTTGTCCGCGGCCAGGGCCTGCGCATGACGGGTGAGCGCCTGGCGCTGTTCGACGAGATCTTCTCGCTGCACGGTCACATCGACGCGGAGGAGCTCCTCGCCGCCACCCAGCGCCGGGGCCTCAAGATTTCGCGCGCCACCGTCTACCGCAATCTCGATTTGATGGTGCGCTGCGGGCTGGTGCGCAGGTATCAGCTGGGCGAGCGGCGCCATCTCTACGAGCACATGCACACCGGTCAGGAGCACGACCATCTCGTGTGCTCGCACTGCGGCCGTCTGGTCGAGTTCAAGAGCCCCGCGATTGCCGCCATGCTGGGTGAGATCGCGCGCGCCCACGGCTTCGTGCCGAATCGCCACGCCCTGCAGATCGCCGGCCTGTGTCGTGACTGCGCCGCGGCCGAGGCGAGTGCCGTACCGGTTGCCCGGAGGAGGCTCGCTCGTGCTTGAGGCGCTGGTGATCACGCTGCGCGAGGGCGTCGAGGCCGCGCTCGTGGTGGGCATCATCGTGGCCTTCCTGCGCCGCGAGGGCATGGAGGGGCGCCTGCGGGCGGTGTGGCTCGGCCTCGGTGCCGCGATCGTGGCGAGCTTTCTCGGCGCCTTGGTGCTCTACAAGGCGGCAGTCAACGAGGAGGTGTTCGAGGGCGTGCTGTACGTCGTGTCGGCCGTGGTCGTGGCCTCGATGGCCGCCTGGATGTGGCGTCAGGCGCCCGCCATCTCCGGGGAGATCAAAGGCTCGCTGGGCGGCATCCTGCGCGGTGAGCGCTTCGGCTCGGTCTCGACCGGGCTCTTCCTGTTCACCTTCCTCATGGTGGTGCGCGAAGGCATCGAGACCGTGCTGTTCCTCTCGGCGCTGTCGCTCTCGAGCGGCGGGCTCATGGCCTTCCTCGGCGCCGCGATCGGCGTCGCGCTCGCGGTCCTGTTCGGCGTGCTCTTCGTCCGCGGTACCTTGCGCATCGACTTGCGGCGGTTCTTCGCCATCACCGGCATCGCGCTGGTGGTGTTCGTCATCCAGCTGCTGTGTAACGGCTACCACGAGCTGTCTGAGGCGGGCTGGCTGCCGGCGAGCCCCCGCACCATGGCCTTGCTCGGCCCGCTGGTGCGCAACGAGTTCTTCTTCGTGGCAGCGGTGATGATCCTGCCACTGCTCATGCTGGTGATCCCGAGCAAGACCACGGACGACCTCGTCGCCGGCGACAACGCGGCGGAAGCGCGGCTGCGGCGCGCGCAGCAGCAACGCCAGCAGCGCGCCCGGGCGATCGCGGGCGTGCTCGGCATCGCCATTCTGTTCGGCCTCGGACTGCATCACGTGTACGGTCAGGCGGCGCCCGCCCTATCGGCGCCGACCCGGGTGTCGGCCGCGGCGGGCGACGTCGTCCGCGTGCCGCTCGCCGAGGTCAGCGACGGGGCCCTGCATCGGTACGTGATCGACCTCGACGGCGTGCCGGTGCGCTTCATCGCCGTCATGGCCGGCGACCCGGGCCACGTGGGAATCGCCTTCGACGCCTGCGAGATCTGCGGCAGCCAGGGCTACTACCAGGATGGACCGACCATTCTCTGCCTGCATTGCCGCTCAGCGGTGTACGCGCCGTCGATCGGTCAAGGCGGCGGGTGCAACCCGATTCCGCTCGCGGCCCATACCGAAGGCGGCGAGATCGTGATCCCGCTCGCCGGGCTGCGCCAGGGCGCGCACCTGTTCCACTGACCCGGACTTCAGGTCGCGATGTTCGTACGCCTGCTGTTCGAGTCGCTGCGCCAAGGGCGCCGCCGCAAGCTGCTGGCGGCGGTGGCGATCGCGCTCGGCACGTTCGCGGCGACGGCCGTGGCGGCGCTGCTGCTCGCGAGCGGCGACCGCCTGTCGGCGGACCTTGCCGCGTACGGCGCCAATCTCGAGCTCACTCCGGAGCGCGCTCCGGGGTTTCAGGCTTCCGGGCTCTCGCGGGTGCGGACCATCTTCTGGCGCAACAATCTCGTGGGCGTTGCGCCGCTCGCCAGCCTGCGTGTCGGCTGGGCACGCGCCGGCAGCGCGGGCTCGGCGTTCGTCGCGCCGCTCGTCGGCACCTGGTTCGACCACGTGGTCGACAAGGGCTGGCGCTCGGGCCTGCCGCGAACGCGCCCGTCGCTCCTTCCGACCCACGGACGCTGGCCGGTCGATGACGGCAACGAGGTCGCGCTCGGACGCCGTCTCGCGCAGCGGCTCGGCGCCGCGGTGGGCGATCGGGTGGAAGTCCGACTCGGTGAGCGCACCGCCGAGCTCGCCGTGGTCGCGATTCTCGGCGGTGGCGGCGAAGAGGAAGACCAGGCCTTCGCGCCGCTGGCGGCGACCCAGGCCCTGCTCGGCGGCGGCGAGGCCCTGGCGCAGCGCGCCGAAGTGCTCGCCGTCACCGTGCCGGAGGGCCGCGCCGCGCGCCGCGATCCGAGCTCGATGAGCGCCGCCGAGTATGACGCCTGGTATTGCACGGCGTATCCATCCGCGATCGCCCGCCAACTGCAGGAGGCCGTGCCGGGCACGCACGCTGCCGTGGTGCGCGCGGTGGCGGACGCCGGCAGCGACCTCATCCTCCGTCTGCGCGGTGTGTTGCTCTCACTCTCGACGCTGCTCCTCGGCTGCGCCGTGCTCGGCACGACGGCGGCCATGACCGCCACCACGGTCGAGCGCCGACTCGAGGTGGGCCTGTTCGCCGCCCTCGGCGCGGAGCCCGGTCAGGTGGCCGGGTTCTTCCTTGTCGAAGCGGCCCTGCTCGGGGCGTTCGGCGGTCTCGCTGGGGGCGGGTTCGGGCTGCTCGGCGGGCGACTGCTCGGCCGGGCGGTGTTCGGCGTCGCCGTGCCATGGAGCCCGGTGCTGCTGCCCATCGCCGTGCTCGCCGGCGTCGCCGTGGCGCTGCTCGGCGCGTTGCCGCCCGTCCTGCGCAGCGTGCGCGGCGATGCGGCGCAGATCCTCAAGCGGGCGACCGCATGATCGCGCGCCTGGTATTCGCCAGCCTGCGCCGCCGCGGTCGCCAGCTCGCGCTGATCGCCGCGGCCGTCGTGGCGGCGGCCGCCAGCACGGCACTGCTCGGCGCCTTCAGCACTCGCCTGCAACAGAGCGTCGCGCTCGACCTCGCCGCCTTCGGACCGAATCTGATCGTGCGCCCGCCGATCGGTCAGCCGCCGCTGCCCCTGCGCGAGCTCGCAACGGTGCGTGCCGTGGCCGGCGTGCAGGCGGCTGCCGCCGTCCGCGAGCGGGCGCTGCCGGGCGAGGCCGAGAGCGAGATCGCGAGCACGGCGGAGCTGCTGCAGCTGCACCCGTCCTGGGTGCTGACCGGCCGCTGGCCCGCAGCCTTCGAGGTCGCGCTGGGAGCGGCCGCGGCGCCCCGCGACGGCGAAGCCATCGCCGGCCGGCTGGCTACCGGCGAGCGCTTCGACCGCAGCCGATTCGTGCTCCTTAGTGACGGCGCGGCCGACCGCATCGAGGTGCGCGCCGACCCGGAGCGTCTGGACGCGGTGCAGGCCGCGATCGAGGGTCGCGTGCCCGGCGCGGAGGCCACGCCGGTGGCGCGGGTGCGCTTCGGCGATGCGCAGATGGCACGCCGGCTGCGGCTGCTCCTGCTCGGCATCGGCGCGGTGACCCTGGCCCTGGCGGCGCTCACCGTCGCCGCGGCGAGCGGCGCCCTGCTCGCCGAACGTCGGGTCGAGATCGGCCTGTTTCTGGCGCTCGGCTACTCGGCCCGTCGCGTGGTAGGCCTGTTCGCTCGCGAGTTGCTGGCGGTCGCCGTCGCGGCGGCGCTGGTCGGCGAAATCGTGGGCGAGCTTGGCGCGAGCAGCCTGTCGCGCCACCTGCTGGGCGCGGGCGGCTTCACCCTGACGCCCCTCGGTGCGCTGGGCTCGGCGGCGGCCGCTATCGGCATCGTCGGCGTGGCGGTGGCGATCGCCGTACGCCGCGTCGAGCTTCTCGATCCGGCGACCGTCCTGCGCGGTGACTGATGGAGCGCGCACCATGGGCCTGATCGAGCTCGAGAACGTCACTCGCGCATACGGCAGCCTGCGCGCCCTCGACGGCGTCTCGCTGAGTGTCCCGCAGGGCGAGTGGATCGCCGTCACCGGGCCGTCGGGCTCGGGCAAGACCACCCTGCTCAACATCCTCGCCGGGCTGGATCGCGCCACCGGGGGTCGCGTGGAGGTCGACGGCGTCGACCTGATCGCCACCACGCCGCGCGGCCTGGCCCACTATCGGCGCCACGTGGTGGGTCTGGTGTTTCAGCAGTTTCACCTCATTCCGTATCTCTCGGCGGTCGAGAACGTGATGCTCGCGCAGTACGTGCACAGCGTCACCGACCGCGGCGAGGCCGAGGAGGCGCTGCGCGCGGTGGGCCTTGGCGCGCGCCTGGAGCACCTGCCGCGCCAGCTTTCCGGCGGTGAGCAGCAGCGGGTGTGCATCGCTCGCGCGCTGATCAACCGGCCGAAGATCATCCTCGCCGACGAGCCGACGGGGAATCTCGACGGTGTGAACGAGGCCGTGGTGATGTCGTTGCTCAGCGACCTGCATCGACAGGGTCACACCCTGGTGCTGGTGACCCACGACGCCGCGATCGCGGGGCGGGCCGATCGCGAAGTGCGGCTCGAACACGGCCGCCAGGCGGCGCCGGCGATCCCCGAGGCGCTCGAACGCCAGGGTCTGCTAGTGGAAATCTGGCGGACGCTCGAAGAGGACGCGGGCAAGGTCGCGGTCGGCCGCCGCGGCGTCGCCGAGGCCATGGCGGACGGTCTCCTGCACTTCGCCGATGGTCGCCTGCGTTTCACCGACGCCGGACGCGAGCACGCCGCCGAGGTGGTCCGCCGCCAGCGCTTGGGGGAGGCGTTGAGCGCGCACGCCCTGATGCGCCGCGCCGCCGCCGAGTGCGGTCAGGAGGAAGCCATCACGCCGCCGATGGTCGACCAGGTGTGCGCGTTCCTCGGGCACCCTCGACGGTGCCCGCACGGCCGCGCGATTCCGCGCGGCGCGCACTGCTGTCCGGCGGACTGACCGGCCGGCGCGACGCGCGCGTCAGTGGTCCCGGACCTGGGACCAACGGGTCTCCGCCGAGAGTGGCGGTCCCTGGCCGAGACCCAGCAGCCATAGCACGGCGGGGGCCGGCGTGAGCGACCCGAGCAGCGACTGTCCGAGCCGGTTGCCGGCCGCGAACATCGTGACCGCGAGGGCCTCGGAATCCACCGCAAGGTCGGTGCTCGCCGCGGTGAGCAGCACGCCCTCGCCCCCGGGCCGGCCGCGCTTCTGATCGAGGTAGGGCTGCCAGGTCTCGCCCGCCAGTCCCAGCTTGAGGTCGTCGGATTTGCGCACCGCGATCGCGCGATCGCGCAAGATGACCCGCTCCGGCTGCAGCGTGCCGATCACGGGCGGCACCTCGAAGGGCCAGCCGCGGCCCTTGGGCCCCGGGCCGAAGGCGCGGGCGGTGTTACCGACCCGCACCCAGCCGTTGGTTGCACCCGCGGCGCGCAGCAGATCGACCGCGCGGTCCACGGCGAAGCCGATCGCGAAGCCGCGCAGGTCGGCGCGACTGCCGGCGGCGAGCGCGGCGGCGTGCTTGTTGGGGTCGAGGGCAAGTCGGCCGCAGGCGGCGCTCGCCGTCGCGCGGGCCACCTCGTCATCGTTGGGGATGGCCGCGATCGCCCCGTGAACTCCCCAGATGCCGTTGAGCTCGCCGCCGAGCGGACCATGGATGTTCTCCGACCAGACGCAGAAATTCTCGGCGCGCTCGAGCAGGGTGTACAGCTCCGGGTCGACCACTACGCCGGGCTTGCCTGCCGAAACGTTCAGCAGCGCCAATCCCTGTGCCGCCGAGCCCATGCCATCGCTGAGCGTCTCGATCTGCGACAGCTTCTCGAACGCCTTGCGCACAGCGTCGTCGGCGAGGCTGGCCGGAAGGTCGCGCACGTCGATCTCGGCTGCCTGGCCGAAGGCGGTGGCGGTGAGATGCAGCGGGTGAGGTGGATCCGCGGCGGGCAGAGCTTGACGGAACGCGAAGAGGCAGAAGACGGCCGGCAGGGCCGTCCGTACGGCGCGGCGTCCGGCAACGGATTTCGCATTCTGCAACGGTAACCCCGTCCGAGTAGACATCGCCAGCGATGATAGCGGTTCCCGACCGCGGCGCTCGACTTCCTGGCCTTCTACGGCGTGCGCTGAGGCAACGAACTACCGCGCGGCCGCTAGGCGGAGGCGACGGTGACGCGGGCGAAGCGTCGCTTGCCGACTTTGAACAGGTAGGCCTCCGGCCGCGCGGCGAGCACCGCCGCCGGATCGGCCGCCCGCTCGCCATCGATCGTCACTGCGCCCTGCTGCACCAGGCGCCGTGCCTCGTTCTTGCTCGGCGCCAGGCCGAGCTCGGCGAGGAGCGCGGCGAGCGGCTGTGCCGTCGCGGTGAGCGCTTCGACGTCGTCGGGCACGCCGCCGCCGGAGAAGATGCGCTCGAACTCCGCCTCGGCGGCGGCCGCGGCCTCGGCGCCGTGGAAGTCGGTGACCAGACGTCGCGCCAGGTCCTGCTTCAAGGACTTCGGATGCACCTCGCCGCGCCCCAGCCGCTCCTTGCGCGCGGCAATCTCGGCCGTCGGCAGGTCGGTGAGCAGCAGGTACCAGTCCCACATCAAGGTGTCGGGAATCGACATCGCCTTGCCGTAGATGTCCTGCGGCGAGTCCTCGACGGCGATCGCGTTCCCCAGACTCTTGGACATCTTCTCGGTGCCGTCGGTGCCGACGAGCAACGGAACCGTGAGCACCACCTGCGGCTCGAGGCCGTCCTCCTTCATCAGGTCGCGTCCGACCAGCAGGTTGAAGATCTGGTCGTGGCCGCCGAGCTCGACGTCGGCTTTCATCGCCACCGAGTCGTAGCCCTGCACCAGCGGGTACAGCAGCTCGTGCACGTGGATCGGCTTGCCTTCGGCGAAGCGGGTGCGGAAGTCGTCGCGCTCCATCATGCGCGCCAGGGTGTAGCGCCCGGCCAGCCGCACCAGTCCCTCGGCGCCGAGCGGACTCAGCCAGCGCGAGTTGTGGTCGATCACGGTCTTCTCGCGGTCGAGGACCTTGAAGACCTGGCGCTGGTAGGTCTCGGCGTTCGCGAGCACCTGCTCGCGCGACAGCTGCGGCCGGGTCGCCTTCTTGCCGGTGGGATCGCCGATCATGGCGGTGAAATCGCCGATCAGGAACACCACGCGATGCCCGAGGTCTTGGAAGTGCTTCATCTTGCGGAGCAGCACCGTATGGCCGAGGTGCAGGTCCGGCGACGAGGGATCGAAGCCGGTCTTGATCGTGAGCGGCCGACCGGTGGCGCGCGAGCGCTCGAGCTTGCTGCGCAATTGCGCCTCGTCGACCAGGTCGACGGCGCCGCGTTTCAACAGCTCGAGTTGGACGGAGACTTCAGGAAAGGACGACATGGTGGCGGATTATCGCAGAGCGCCGATCGGTCCGCGGGTTACGAGCCACGGTGCGCGGACACGGCGAGGTTTCGTGGCGACCCGCGCCGGCGTTACGTCCAGGTCGGGGCGGGCGGCGCCACCGTCGCCTCGGGCAGCAACGCGCCTCGGGCCACGATACGCGCGTCGCCGGCGAGCTCCCACCGTCGAGGGCGGCCATTCTCCACTTCGCCGGTCACGCGAAGATGGAAGCCGCCGCCGGTGAGGACGTCGAGCGGCAGCGCGGCCACGCCGAGGTGCAGGCCGACCGCCGTCGAGGCAAGCACCCCGGTGCCGCAGGCCAGCGTTTCGGCCTCCACGCCGCGTTCGAAGCTGCGGATCTCCATGCGCGACGGCGATGGAAAGCGCACGAAGTCGACATTGGTGCCCGCAGCACCGAAATCCGGATGGCGACGCAGCCGCGCGCCGAGGTCGGCGACCGGCGCGTCGCGCAGGCTCTGCCCCCAGAGCAGCACCAGATGCGGCACGCCGACGGTGTGAAACAAACCGCGCTGCCGGACGCCGTCCACCTCGAGCGCCAGCTCGCGCGGTGGCTCGGCCGGAGGCGGCAGCTCGATCGCCACCTCGGCCGTGCCCGCGGGGCGGGCGCGCACCGGCCCGGCGCCGGTCTCGATCACCGTCTCCTCACGCGCCCAGCCGAGCTCGAAGGCGAGCCGGGCGGCGCAACGCGTGCCGTTGATGCACAGCCTCGCCGGATGACCGTCGGCGTTCCAATACTCCATGGTGGCGCCCGCGGGCGACCGCCGGAGCACGAACAGGCCGTCGCTGCCAAGTGAGATGCCGCGCCGGCACCAAGCGGAGATCTGCTCGGCGGTGGGCGTCTGCGCCGGCTCGACGAGCGCGAGAAAGTCGTTGCCGCTACCCGATACGCGGAAATACTCCGTGGTCCCCATGGTCTCCATGGTCTGTGGCTCCGCGTTCGCCGCCGGGCTCGCTAGCGCTGTCCGGTCGGCGAGCCGGAGACGATCTCTCCCGCCTCGCCCAGATTGCCCGCCTTGTCGACCGCCGCCACGCGGTAGCGGTAGTCGATGCGCGGCACCAGACCGCTGTCGCTGAACTCGAGGGCTGGGATCGGGTCCGTGTTCAGGCGGTGGAACTCGCCGCCCGGATCCTGACGGAACACCACGTACCCCGTGGCGTCGCTCGACGGGCTGCGTTCCCACACCAGGCGGACGCGGCGCGCTTCGGCGAGGGCCAGAAGGTGGACGGGAGGAGCGGGCGCGAAGCGGTCCTGATAGTCCACTTCCTGCTCGCCGGCGTGCGGACTCTCGATGCGCGGGTCCATCGAGGCCGCGGCCGAGATGGTGTACACGTAGCGATGTCCGTACTGCGCGGTGGTGTCGAGGAAGCTCGAGCCTTCCGCGAGCGTGGCGCCGTGCAGGAAGTTGCCCCAGCTCGGATTCTGCGCCTCTCGGCGATAGATCAGGCAGCCGAGCAGCGGCGCTTCGACCGGCGTCCAGGCGATCTCGATGCCGTTCTCCTTCGGCGTGACCTTGAGGCCGGTCGGCGCCGTGGGTGCCGCGGTGGGTGCCAGGGTCACCTGATTCGAAAGCTCGGAGCGTTCGCCGCCCTTCGAGATCAGGCGGATCGCCAGCGTCCAGGCCTGACGATCGGGGGGCAGCGGCTGTGGCAGCGGCATGCGCAACTCCAGGGTATCGCCGGTCGTCACCGCGGCGAGCTCGGAACCGCGCAGGGAGAGGGCTTTCTCGGCGGCCAACGCGAACTCGCGCGGATCGGGCGGTGTGGGCTTGGCGACGGTGCTCGGGGTCGTGGTCGTGGCGGATGGCGCGCTCGCACCGGGAGTCGTACTCGGCGTCGCGGCAGGCGGATTCGTCGCCGCGGCCGCGCTTCCGGTGGCCGGGCTCGCGGCGGGCGTCGATGTGGATGGCGACGCTGCCGGCGCGAACGGGCGGATGTAGCGATAGATCTCCACCGCTTCGAGCTCCGGCATGGCGACGCCGGAGACCGTGGTCTTCGGATAGGTCGCCTGCAGGACCAGCTCGGAGCCTTGTTGGCGCACGGTGAGGTCGGTCGTCGGCTTGGCGGCCAGGCTCACCGGCGGCAGGATCGGTCCCTTGGCGCCGCATGCCGCGAGCGAGATGGCGAAGGCGGCCAAAGCGAGCGGGCGGAGGGACGCGGACGTTCGTGCGGGCAGATTCATAGGATGTAGCGGCTCAAGTCTTCGTTCTGAACAATGCCCGCGAGCGCGCTGCGCACGTAGGCGGCGTCGATGGTGAGCGCCACGCCGGACATGTCCGGGGCGGCGAAAGAGACCTCTTCGAGCAGGCGTTCGAGCAAAGTCGCGAGGCGGCGCGCGCCGATGTTCTCGGTGCGCGCGTTCACTTCGACCGCGAGATGCGCGATTTCGGCGATGGCGTCGGGAGCGAACGAAAGGGTCACGTTCTCGGTCGACAGCAGCGCCACGTACTGGCGACTGAGCGCGTTCTCGGGCTCGGTCAGGATGCGCACGAAGTCCTGCTCGCCGAGCGCCTCGAGCTCCACGCGGATCGGGAAGCGGCCCTGTAGCTCCGGGATCAGATCCGATGGCTTGGCGACGTGGAAGGCGCCGGCGGCGATGAACAGGATGTGCTCCGTCCGCACCATGCCGTGCTTGGTGGACACCGTCGTGCCTTCGACGATCGGCAGCAGGTCGCGCTGCACGCCTTCACGCGAGACCTCCGGGCCCTGGCCGTGCTCGCGCCCGGCCACTTTGTCGATCTCGTCGAGAAAGATGATCCCCGCCTGCTCGACGCGCTCGCGCGCATCGCGCGCCACCTGCTGGCGATCGATGAGCTTGTCGGCCTCCTGGCTTTCGAGCGCCTGGCGCGCCTCGCGCACGCTGACGCGCTGCCGGCTGCGGCGGCTGAACAGGCCGGGCATCATCTCCTTGAGGTTGATGCCCACCTCTTCGACGCCCTGGTTGGTGAACATCTCCAGGCTCGGCGTGGCGCTGTCCTCGACCTCGATCTCCACCGTGCGGTCGTCGAGGGCGCCGCTGCGCAGCCGCTCGCGGAACTTCTCGCGCGTCTCGCGCACGTCCGGCGCCTCGTTCACCGAACCCGTGAAGCCGGCAGCCGGACCGGGGACCAGCAGTTCCAGCAGGCGCTCCTCGGCCCGTTCGGCAGCGGTACGGCGCACGGCTTCGCGGCGCTCCTCGCGCACCATGGCGACGGCGATCTCCACCAGGTCGCGCACCATCGACTCGCAGTCGCGGCCGACGTAGCCCACTTCCGTGAACTTGCTGGCCTCGATCTTGAGGAACGGCGCCTGTGCGAGCTTCGCCAGTCGACGGGCGATTTCGGTCTTGCCGACGCCGGTGGGCCCGATCATCAGGATGTTCTTGGGCAGGATCTCTTCCGCCACCGCGGCCGTCAGCTGCTGACGCCGCCAGCGGTTGCGCAGCGCGATGGCCACCGCGCGCTTCGCGGCGCGCTGGCCGACGATGTGCTTGTCGAGCTCGGCGACGATCTGGCGCGGCGGCAGGTTCTCCAGGCGAAACGAGGCGGTTGCTTCGACGGGGCTCGAGGATCGGGTCATCGCGTCGTTTCCGAGGTCCTCAGAGCTCTTCGAGGGTCAGGCGGTCGTTGGTGAACACGCAGATCTCCGCCGCCACGCGCATCGCCTCGCGCGTGATCGCGCTCGCCGGGAGCGCGGTGTGGCGCAGGAGCGCGCGCGCCGCCGCCAGGGCGTAGTTGCCGCCCGAGCCCACCGCCAGCAAGCCGTCCTCGTCCGGTTGCAGGAGATCGCCGGTGCCCGAGATCAGGAAGCTCTTCTCGCGATCGGCGACGATGATGAGCGCCTGCAGTTGGCGCAACGCGCGATCGGTGCGCCAGTCCTTGGCGAGCTCGACCACGGCGCGCTCGAGATTGCCCGAGAACTCCTCGAGCTTGGCCTCGAAACGCGTGAACAGGGCCAGACCGTCGGCCGCGCCGCCGGCGAAACCGACCAGCACCTTGCCCTTGCCGGCCCGTTTCACTTTCGAGGCGCCGGCCTTGACGATCGTGTTGTTCATCGTCACCTGGCCATCGCTCGCCATGCATACCTGGCCGTCGCGGCGCACGAGGAGGACGGTGGTGGAGTGCGTGAGAGACATGGAACGAGGATTCTAGCCCGGAACGGCGGCCGGGCCCGCGGCGGCGGCGTGACAGGAGGCGTGCACGCGCCGGCGTGCCGCTACGGCTTCTTGGCCCGCGGGTGGCCTTCGCGGTACACCTGCAGCAGCCGCTCGATCTCGAGATGGGTGTACTTCTGGGTCGTGGCGAGCGAGCTGTGACCCAGCAGCTCCTGAATTGCCCGCAGGTCGGCGCCACCCTCGAGCAGGTGGGTCGCGAAGGTGTGCCGCAACGTGTGTGGATGGATTCCCGGCGGCAGCTGCGCCGAGTCGGCGTAGCGGTCGAGCAGGCGGCGTACCGAGCGGTCGGTCAGGCGGCCGCCGCGCGAGTTCAGGAACACGGCGTCGACGTCGCGCTCCCGGGCGTCGGGTGCCGGACGGCTGGCCGCCGCCCGCCGCCACGCCCGCAGGGCCTCGGCGGCCGGTTTGCCGAACGGCACCATGCGTTCCTTGCCGCCCTTGCCGAGCACGCGCAGGACGCGGCCGTCGAGGTCGAGATCGTTCCAGTCCAGGCTCACGAGCTCGCCGACGCGGAGGCCCGAGGCATAGAGCAGCTCGAGAAATGCGCGATCGCGCAATGCGAGATCGTCGCCGCCTTCGGGCTGCTCGATCAGAGTCTCGACCTCCCCTGGCCGCAGGTGGCGAGGCAGGTGCTTGGGATGCTTCGGCGTGCGGATACCGGCCGCGGGATTGGTCAGCAGCTCGCCCTCCCGGCAAGCGAACTTGAACAGGCTGCGCAGCACGGACAGCGCTCGACCCTGGCTGCGCCGGCCCACGCCACTGCGCGAGAGGTGGGCGAGGAACGAGCGCACGGCGAGGGTATCGACCGCGGCGGGGCGGACCGATTCCGGACTCTGGTTCAGGAAGTCTCCGGCCAGGAAGCCCAAGAAGCGCTCGAGGTCGCCGGCATAGGCGCGTACCGTGTGCGGCGAGAGCGCGCGCTCCTCGGCGAGGTGAGCGAGGTAGCGCGCGATGAGCCGCTGCATGTCCGCTAGACCGCGGCCGGCAGCTCGTCGCCGCCGGCGAATCCGTGGCGCGACGCCCAGGCGGCGAGGTCGCGCGCCGCGCGCTCGGCGAGCGCGCCCCGGCGCAGCAGTTTCTTCACCGGCTGCTCGAGATCGGGAAAGAGGCCGTAGTTGATGTTGGCGGGCTGGAAATGACGCGGGTCGGATTCGACGAGATGCCGCATCAGCGCGCCCAGAGCGGTGGTCGCGGGTAGCGGCTCGGCGGTCTCGCCGCGCCGTTCGAGCACCAGATAGAGCGCGACGGCGAGTCCCGTCGCGGCCGACTCGAGGTAACCCTCGACGCCGGTGATCTGGCCGGCGAGGCGCAGCCGTGGCTCGGACTTGAGCCGGTAGAACCGGTCGAGGTGGGTGGGCGCGTTGATGAACGTATTGCGATGCACTTGGCCCAGGCGCACGAACTCGGCGTTCTCGAGCCCCGGAATCGTGCGAAACACCCGCGTCTGCTCGGGCCACTTCATGCGCGACTGGAATCCGACCAGGTTGTAGTGCGAGCGCGCCAGATTCTCCTGCCGAAGCTGCACGACCGCGTACGGACGTCGACCGTCGGGTGTGCGCAGGCCCACCGGCTTCATCGGGCCGTAGCGCAGTGTGTCGACGCCGCGCCGCGCCATCTCCTCGATCGGCAGGCAGCCCTCGAAGAATAGTCCCGCTTCGAAATCATGGAGCGGGAGCACTTCGGCCTCGACGATCGCGCGATGGAACGCCGTGTACTGCGCCTGATCCATCGGGGCGTTGAGATAGTCCTCGCCGCCGCCCTTGCCCCAGCGCGAGGCGCGAAATAGGAGCGAGAGGTCGAGACTCTCGGCGTCGACGATCGGCGCGATCGAGTCGTAGAAGTACAGATGCTCGCCGCCGAGGCGCGCCTGGAGCGCCGTTGAGAGCGCCGGCGACGTGAGCGGCCCGGTGGCGAGCACGACCGAGCCGTCGGGGAAGTCCGTTACCTCGTGGCGCTCGATGCGGATGCCGGCATGGCCTTCCAGCCGGGCGGTGACGTCGGCCGCGAAGAGGTCGCGATCGACCGCGAGCGCGCTGCCGGCGGGCACCGCGCGTCGGCGGGCGGTGCCGATGATGAGCGAGCCGAAGGACTCCATCTCGCGCTTGAGCAGGCCGGCGGCATGCTGCGGGTCGTCGCTGCGCAACGAGTTGCTGCACACCAGCTCGGCGAAGGCGTCGCCGTGATGCGCCGGCGTGCTGCGCACGGGACGCATCTCGTGCAGCACCACCGGCACACCGCGCTCGGCGAGCTGGAACGCGCACTCGCT